>Ga0080007_1073597_pt1 | contig 43983 bp, 37 predicted proteins | sample OctOCTMetagenome_FD_69210 | JGI IMG/M metagenome (GOLD analysis project Ga0080007, IMG submission 69210) | Hot spring and microbial mat streamer communities from Octopus Spring Streamers, Yellowstone National Park, USA - OCT_B (SPADES... | ecosystem: Environmental > Aquatic > Thermal springs >...
TTTGGGTGACTTGAAACCGAAAGAGTTGCGGCGGGAGTTGTTGATGCTGAAAGTGCCCGAAGAATGGGCAAACAAGAGAGCAACTTTGAAAGTTGCGCTGCAAGCAACGGTGATGGGCGCGATGGTGATTTTGCCCATTGACGAAGTTTCGCTTAGGGTTTTGACGCCGATGGAAATTGAGGTTGCGCAGTTCGGCGGTGAACCGTCCATCTTGGTCCGCATCAGGAACAACTCCGGCGAGAACCGAGAGGTTCAAATCAAAGTCTCCTCGCCCATTGAGTTCGTTGACCGAACTGTCACAGCCAAGGCGCGAACGACAACCGAAGTGAAACTAACTGCCATCAAGCCACCGACAGAAATGCGATTGGCAAGTGCGAAAGTCAAAACAGAATGGGACGAGGGACGCGGGGCGAGGGACGAGGTGACGAAGTGGTTGTCGCTGATTGCGTTGCCGACAAGTGGCAATTTGTTGCGCAATGGCTCGTTTGAGGAGGGCGATAAGCCACCGCTGCCGAGTTGGAACTTTTACGGTGTCGGTTATCGCTTAAGTGATGATGCCGTTGACGGCAAGCGGAGCATCCTTTGCGAAAGCGACGACACGCAAACGATTTGTGGGGCGATGCAAACGATCACCCTTGAGCAGCGACAACCCGTTCCGCTGATTTTGCACGGCTTCAGCAAGGGCGAAGATGTCTTCCCTGCAAACTTGAGCGGTGACTATTCGCTTTACCTTGACGCCCACTATGTTGATGGAAGTCCGCTTTGGGGCGAAATTGTGCCCTTCGGGGGGACGCGGGGCGCGGGACGAGGGACGAGTTGGGAATGGGGATGGAGGTTGATTGTGCCTGAAAAGCCTATCAGAGAAGCAATCGTCCATGCCCTTTTCCGCTACCGTAAAGGACGGGCTTGGTTTGACGGTGTGGGCTTGACCGAACTGCGGTTGCCGCCCAACCTTGCGAAGGTGGAAAGCAATGTGCCTGAGATGCTCCCGTTGACGGACGGAGATTTCCGAACGGTGTGGCAAGGGAAGGGCGAAAGCGTCATCCCGCTGGCGGTATCGCCGATGGTGACGGTGCGACAGGTGGCGATTTGGTGGCGTTCGCCGGCAGAAACGGTGCGGGTGGAAGTTTGGGATGGCAACGCATGGACGACTGTCGCAGAGCGCCCGACGGACACTGACGGTTGGCTGACCGTCGTGGATTTCGCTGCCGTCAAGGCGACTCGTTTGCGGGTCATCTTGCGCGGGAGCGATTACGCCGTGCGGGAAGTGGAAGTGCGTTAAGCGGTTCAAACCTTGCTCATTTCATCTGCCTTCGCATTAGCGGGGCGGGGCAAATTGTCTGTCGGGAAAGCGTTTGGGTTGGGGATGGCGGGCAAGTTGGTTCGGTCAAATTCGGTTGGGTTTGCGGGCATCGGCAACCTTGCCAACGCTTCCAACTCCCTGACGATTTGCCCGCAAATTTCCCGAACCGACGGGAAGGGGCTTCGTCGCGCTTCCCGCCGCAACACGCTTATCGCTTCCATCGCCTTCAACCTGCCCAATGCCCACGCAGCGTTGCTAACCCGCATCTCTGTCTCCCGAAGGCGGGGAGCATGTCGGTAAGTGTCCAGCACTTTCATCAACGCCGTCGTCACTTCCGACCGAAAAGTTGCCTTGAGCCGTTGCAGGGCTTCGTCATCCCGCTCGTGGAGCGCCCGCTGGAAATCGTCCACGAGGTGTTTGGCGCCGAGTTTGGCAAGGGCGTCAGCAGCCCAATCGGCAATTCGCCATCCCTGCTTCATCCTTTCCTTCTCGCAGGCGTGCAAACTGTCAAGGAGCGTAAGGCATTCGCCCATTTCCATTGATTGCAGATCGCCCAGAAAAGGCAGCAAGACAGGGATGGCTTTGGGGTCACCCAGTTCGCCCAACGCCCAGATGGCAGCGCATCGTTCCTTGAGGGAAAGACGCCTTTCTCGCAGCAGCATCATCAGCGGTTCAACGGCTTTCTGGGCTTTCAGCCGACCCAAGCCGAAGGCTGCCAAAGCGCGGGCATAGGAAGCGTCCCACAAGTAATACCGATCCGCAGGCACAGAGAAGACTTGCAGAAAGAGCGGGATGGCTTTTTCCCCTTGACGCATTAACTCAGCGAAGGCTTCGGCACGCACCGACTTTTTGGGATAACCGAGCAAGCGAGGAAGGCGGGAAAGTTTTCGCAACTCAGTGAGGGTTAAAACGAGGATTAGCAGCACTGGTATTACTTGTCCCACAATCATGAGCCCCTTGAAATCTTTGTCTATGAGCCATGTGAGCCAAGGTAAGATAAGGGCATAGCCAAAAAAAGCGAGCATAACGAGCCACCGATTTCGCTGGTCCCAGTCTTCCCGCCACCATCGGCGGAGGGCGGGAAGGGGTTGGCGGCAACCTTGCCGAACTTTTTGCGCCGTATGAACCAATTGCGCCCAACTTGAGGCGATGAACCGCATCGCAACCCACCGACCTTTGTCGGCGGCTTCGGGGTGCGAGGCTACGGCATGGCGTCAGTCAAAGTCGCTCACTCCGTTGAAACCGTTTGGTCAGCCTGCTGACCGATAGGGACAATCTTGACGAACCAACGGTCGGCGTCGTCCATGAGGTTGCGGACGCGGTGGGCTTCCTGCCATTGACCGCTGTGTTCCAGTTCGTCGGCGTAGGCGCTGAGCAATTCATGGATATTGCGGACATCGTTGTCGTTGACGGGCTGGATGCTGACTTTGGCGCTCTTGGCGAGCCGTCGGCGCAGCGCCGCTTCGTCAAAGCCTTTTTCGGGTGCCAACTTGACATAGACGACGCCACCCGTCATCCCCGCACAAATCCAAGGTCCTGGGTCGCCCAAGACGACAGCACGCCCAGCGGTCATGTATTCAAAGGCGAAACCTTTCAGATGGGCTTTGGCGGCGATGTTGATCAGCCCTTGGCTGTCATCAATGGGTTCGGTGATTTCGCCGCCGAAGACGACATCGGCACCTGAAAGGCGGATGCAAGCGCGACTATCGGCGTAACCTTGCACGACGAAAAAGCCCCGTTGCGCCCCGTAAGCGAAACTCTTGCCGACGCTCCCGTCCAAACGCTTGCCTTCGTGGTTGGCGCCTTTGAGGATGATGATGCTGCCGCCACAAGCGCCTTTGCCGACGCCATCTTGCGCCCCGCCTTCAACGCGCAAGGTGACTTGCGGGATGTTGAAAGCGCCCAAACCGTTGCCAGCGATGGTGTGGGTGAGGCGCAACTCCACCCGCTCCAGTTCCTTCAGTTTGGGCGGTCGCAACTCCATAGAACCTTTCGGGTTGGGCAAGCCGATTTGGGCGCGGGTGATGACGCCCGCAAGGTGGGTGCCGATGGCGCGGTCGGCTGCCCCCAATCGGCTGTCTTCGTAAACGATGCGTTTGCCGTTGCGTTCCACTTCGTCCAAGATGACTTGCGTGATGAGGCGGGTCGTGTAGCCCAAGGGACGATAGACCCGCTTGGTCGTTTCCCGTTGCTCTGTCTCTCGGAAGACGGGTTTGAGCAAGTCGCTCAGGTCAATCAAGTCTTGCCCACGCGTTTGAGCGAGCAAATCGCTGCGCCCGACCAAATCTTGCAATCGGTCGGCGCCCAGCATGCCTGTCAATCGGCGCAACTCTTCCCCCATGCCGCCAAAGAAGGTGACGAGGGCTTCAACCGCCCGCTCAAACTCTCTGGGTTCAAAGCGCTTCAAGCCACGCCGAGCGGCTTCTTCCTTGCTCTCAATTTGCGTGGCGATGCCGACATGGCAAGTGTCCAATTGGCAACCGCGACAAATGGTGCAGCCGATAGCGACCATCGCCAAAGTGCCGAAGCCCACTCGGTTAGCGCCCAACAGGACGCATTTGAGGACATCTTCAGCGGTGCGCATCCCGCCGTCCGCCCAAAGTTCCACTTGGTCGCGGATGCCCGCTTCCACCAAAGCGCGATGGGCTTCCTTGATGCCGATTTCCGCAGGCAAGCCGACATACTTGAGGGCGTGGATGCGCGCCGCGCCCGTCCCGCCATCAAAGCCTGACAGGGTGATGACATCGGCGCCCGCTTTGGCGATGCCGACGGCGATGACGCCGATGTTGGCGACGACGGGAACTTTCACGATGACCTTTGCCTTCGGGTTGATGGTCTTCAGTTCGCTGATGAGTTGGGCGAGGTCTTCAATGCTGTAAAGGTCGTGGTTGTTGTTGGGCGAAATCAAGTCCACGCCGGGCACGGCATATCGCACGGCGGCGACTTTCGGCGTCACTTTCCGCCCCGGCAAATGTCCGCCTTCACCGGGCTTTGCGCCCTGTCCGATTTTGATTTCCAGCCAGTAGGACGAGTTGCAGTAGTAAGCGTTGACGCCAAAGCGTCCCGATGCGACTTGCTGCCCGCGATTGAAGGGATAGCGCCCGATCAAATCCTTCAACTCGCCGCCCTCGCCCGAAAGCGCCAGCATGTTGAGCCGATAAGCCGCCTCGGCATAAGCGCGATAGGCAATTTCGCCTTGCGAACCGAAGGACATGGACGAGATGAGGAAAGGCAAGTCGTGCCAGCCGATGCCGATGTCCACCCGCTCAGGAGGCACCCATTGTTTTCGGTCGTCCAGAAACTGCACATCCAACAGATGGCGCAAGGCGATGGGATGTTCGCGCTCCAACGCCTTGACCCGCTCTTCGTATTCGCGGTAGTCGCTCTCACCCGCTGCGGCGCGTCCTGCGGCTTTCCAGACATTGGGATAGAAGCGAAAATCACGCCTCAAAGGCGAATGAGGTTTGCGTCCCTCGTCCCCCGTCCCTCGCCCCACGCCCCAAAGCAAACTGTGGCGCCGCCTCACTTCCGCATCCCAACGCTCCAAATTCAACGCCGCCGTCTCGCTGCCGTAAAAGTTTTTGCATTCGGTCAGTTCGGCGATTTCGGGTGCGACGCCGATGGAGGCGAAGTTTTTGCCGTAGCCCCGCAGTTCGTGCGTGCCCATCGTGGCGATGACTTTTTCTAAGCCCTTGCTCAAGCCGACGATGACATTGCTCAACCGCTGTGCCCGTTCCCATTCGTCGGCGATGGGACAATCAGGTTTCTCGCCGCACAGCGCCACATCGTAAAGCAGGTAAGGCACGACGGCATCGGCGCCGAGGCTGATGGCGAAAATCAAATCGTGCAGGTTGCGCAAAGCGCCTGAACGAAGGACGATGCCACAGCGACGCCGCAAATTCCGCTGGCTCTTCAGCACCCCATCGTTGCCGTTCTCTTCGTCTTCCAGCCAAGTTTCTCGCAGCGTTTTGTCCACAGCGGCGACAGCAAGATGAGGGTCAAGGAGCAGCGTGTTGGGCGTGAAGGCATCGCCGTCGTCCAAAAGCACGATGGCGGCGCCATTGCGCACGGCTCGCACCGCTGCGTCCGTTAACGCTTGCAATGCCTCGCGCGCCGTTCGCTCCGAAGGGTAAGCCAACGAGAGGCGGGCAATTTTGTCGGGAGCAAAATGCGCCAATGTGGCTTCCAAAGTTTGGGCGTGGGCATCGTCGGCAGCGCGCTCTGCCAGTTCCCGCGAAAGCAATCCCGTCCGTTCCAAGTAAGTGGCGTCCACTAACAGCGGCGTATCCAGTTCCAAAAATGCCGTCCTTGCGTCCCATGTCCCTTGCCCCATGTCCCGTTCCAACGGTGGTCGGATGCCGAGAACAGTTTGGGTGTTGAAGTGCTCCGTCTCCCGCTCGCGGTCCATGGACGGGTTGGTGACGACGGCGACGATTTCCTTGTAGTAGTCGGCGAGGTTGTGCCCTTCGGGCGAAAGAACTGCCAGCGGACCGTCATAGCCCAAAGAACCGATGGGTTCGTTGCCCGAAGGAGCGATGGCTTCAATGTAGCGGACTTCCTCGTCACCCCAACCGAAAGCACCCATCAAGGCAACTTTGCGCCGTCGGTCCGTTGTCAAGCCATCGGGGATGGGTAGGGCAATGTTCAATGGGGCAATGCCCAATGAACCAATGTCCAATGGGGCAATGTCCAATGTGTCAATGTCCGATGTGCCAATGTCCAACGCGCCAATGTCCGATGAGTCAGTTGGCGATGGCTTATCCCTCACCGCCCCATCAGTCATTGCGTCATCGGTCATTGGCTCATTGGTCGTTGCGCCATTGGTCATTGCCTCATTGGTCATTGTGTCATTGGTCATTGGCTCATTGGTCATTGCGCCATTGCCGCCATCGCCTGCCCTGCGCCTTGCGTCCTGCGTCGCCGCTTTCCCGCCGACGGTGACGGCGAGGCGTTCTTCCACTCGCTCTTCTATCCCGAAGCGCTTTCGCCAGCGTTGGTAAAGTTGCCACTGCAATTCGTGGTAAGGGATGACTTCCACTTCGCCATTGGCGAATAATCGGACGGCGATTTTTTCGCCGGGCGCCAAAGGTTTGGGGTCACGCACCAGCGTCTCAAAGGGCAAGACACCCCGCTCGCTCGTGAACACCAGTTCCTTTTCCGTTTCCGCAAACCACAACGGACGCAAGCCCAAAGCGTCCACGCTGAAGACGCATTCGTCCCGATAGCGCGTCACCAGCGCCGCTGGTCCTTGAGCGAACGGACCGAAGGCAGCGCGGTAGTAGCGATACATCGCCCGCAATTCCTCAGGCAGCCACTTCAACTCTTCCAGCACGGGCGGGAAGACAATCTCCATCGCTTCGGCGAGGGTGAAGCCATAGTCCACGATGAGGGTGTGCAAAACTCGGTCAAGGTCTTGCGAGTCGGAGCCGTCGCGGGGTAGTTGGACGCCAATCATTTGCCCTTCCCGCCGCAACTTTTCAATGGTGTTGATTTCGCCGTTGTGCCCCAGCAAGGCAAAAGGTTGGGCACGCTCAAAAGTTGACCAAGTGTTGGTGGAATAGCGGCAGTGCCCGATGGTCACGCGGCTGACGCATTCAGGGTCGGAAAGTTCGGGAAAGTAGTGGGCAATGCCCGAAGGGCTGCCGTAAACCTTGTAGACGACGATGTAGCGACTGATGGAGAGGGGGTAAAGGGGCGTCTCCCGCTCTATGCGCAATTGCAACTCAAAGAGGCGTTTATCCATCGCTTCGTCGGGAGCGGGTTGCTCCAAGACAGCGGCGATTTGCCAAAACTCTGGCTCTACCTTTCGGGCGTTTTTGCCCAAAGCGTCGCTGCGGGTTTTGCCCCGTCGCTCCAAAAGGATGCGAGCACCTGCGTCGGCAAATTGGCGGCGCAAAACTGCCAGCCACTCGTGAGCGCGTCCCTTTTCTGTTTTCGGCAAAAAGAAGTGGGCGACGAAAAAGCGTTGGCTGTCCGCCCATGAGGCGTTCAAATTTGCCAATTGCAAGTAGCGCGCCCAGAGGCGGCGAGGGATGTCAATCATGACGCCGCAGCCATCGCCTTCGCCATCCACCATCCCTGAACGATGCCCCATCTTCTCCAAGGCTTGCAGCGTCCGCTTGATGTTGCCGTGCGACGGTGCGCCCTTGCGGATGTTGCAAATCAAGGCACAACTGTCATGTTCTTCCGCCGACCGCAAATTGGTCACGGGATAACGCTGCGGCACAACCATCCCCTCCTAAGAGGCGAAAAACAAAAGGCGTCCCATCAGGTGCGGCTGAGAGGACGCAAAAAGTTTAGCGCAAATCGTCCCGTCTGGCGGCATCGGCAAGGGCGCTCAGGAAACTTTCGCCCGCCCCTGTCCAACGGACGCCGAAAAAGTCGGCGACGGTGGCGGCGACATCGGCGAAAGTCGGACGAACTCCCAACGGTTTGCCTTCCACCAACTTGGGCGTCCAAACCAGCAAGGGCACATGTTCACGGCTGTGGTCGGTGCTGGGCGTCGTCGGGTCGTTGCCGTGATCGGCGGTGATGACCAGCAAATCATCGTCGCGCAACTTGGGCAAAAAATCGGATAACCACGCATCAAACTCCGTGAGGGCTTTCGCAAAGCCTTGCGGGTCGTTGCGGTGACCGAACTGCGTGTCAAAGTCCACCAGCGTGCACCAGAGGAAGTCAAAGTCATCCGTTTGCGCCAACTCCGTCACTTTCGCCATCCCTTCAGCGTTGCTGCCCGTGTGGTGGGCTTGGGCGATGCCTCGTCCTGTGAAGATGTCGTCCACCTTCCCAACCGTCACGACTTTCAACCCGCTTTCACTCAGCGCATCCAGAAGTGTCGGGTAAGGCGGCGGGACGGAGAAATCGCGTCGGCGAGGCGTTCGGCGAAAATTGCCCGGCGCGCCGATGAAGGGGCGGGCGATGACGCGGGCGACTTCGTGGTCGCCTTTCAAAATTTCGCGGGCGATGCGGCACCACTCGTAAAGTTGCTCCACGGGCACGATGTCTTCGTGGGCGGCGATTTGAAACACGCTGTCGGCGCTCGTGTAAACGATGGGGTAACCCGTGCGCAAATGTTCTTCGCCCAGTTCGTCCAAGATGGCAGTGCCTGAGGCGGGCTTGTTGCCCAAAACTTTGCGCCCGATGGCGCGCTCAAAAGCGGCGATGATGTCAGGTGGGAAACCGTTGGGGTAGGTTGGAAAGGGTTTGGTGCGGATGATGCCAGCGATTTCCCAGTGCCCGGTCGTGCTGTCTTTGCCTGCCGAAACTTCCCGCATGATGCCGTAGCAGGCTTGGGGCTTTTCAGCGGGTGGGACGCCCAAGATATCGGCGAGGTTGCCCAAGCCTAACCGTTGCAAAGTCGGCAAGTGCAACCCGCCGACAACTTTGGCGGTGTTGACCAAAGTGTTACTGCCTTCATCGCCGTAAGCGGCGGCGTCAGGGAGTTCACCGATGCCCACGCCGTCCAGCAAAAGCAAAATTGCCCGCCGCTTCATCCCTTCGTCACCGTCCCATCGCAAGATGAAGGTGCTAAGGATTTTGCGGCGGGCGATGGGGTGTTGACAAAATCAGCGCCCTACTGCGACAGGGGCGGCGTAATCGGCAAACCAAGTCGGCGATTTGCCCGCCAGTTCCACTTGCCCACCGAACTTGGGATGCTCAAACCAAGGTTTCGCCGTTTCGGCATAAGCATTGGCGCGGACGAAATTGTAGGCGCCTTCCGTCGCCAACCACTCTTCCATCTTGGCTTCGTCAGGGAATTGCTCCAACACGCCCTTCCAGATGGCACGCCCACACAGGAAACCGCTGGCGCCCGCCGCACACGCCATTTCCACTTGCACGAGGAACTCTTCAATGTCCACGCCCGCGCTCAAGATGACCCAAGGCGAACCCGCCGCTTCGTTGAGTTGGCGACAGAACTCTTCCACATCCTTGAGGGTGTAGACGGCGGGACGCTCCTGACCGTCAAAAGCGCCCGAAGCGAACTCCTTGACGAACTTCAAATCGGCGGGGAATTCCACCTTCAGGATGTCCACCTTGTATTCGGGCTTGCTGAACTCGCGGACGCTTTCAATGACGATTTGTGGACGCTTGCGGGCGTATTCGGGTGTCTTCGTCTCGCCGGGCACGAGGTCGTAACCCGTGAACTCCAACAGGAAGGGCACATCATAGCGCTCGCATTCCTCACCGACGCGTCGGACGACTTCCTGTTGATGGCGGCAGGTTTCTTCGGAGGCGTCGGGTCGGTAATGGACGAGCAATTTGATGGCATCGGCGCCAGCGCGGACGGCTTTCTCCACCGACCAACCTTCAATGAGGGTGGCGCGCCGTTCTCGGTTGCCATTGACCTCCACGCGTTGCGGTGGCGACTCTTCGTAAGCCAACAACAAACCCGTTCGGGGCGGAAGGTGTTGGATGGAGTAGGGGTAGCCGTAAACGGGGTCGGTCAAGACCGCCGTCGCATATTTCGCCAAATGCTGGGTGACCAACTCTTTGACGCGGGCGACATGGCGGAACATCTCTTCCGATGGGATGTCGCCCAGTTTCTTGCGGATGGCTTCGCGCATGGAATCGCGTTGGTCAATCGCCATCATCTTGAAGCGCCCTTGCTCATCGGTCAGGGAGCGCAACCGCTGCCACTTGCCAGCGGATAAGGCTGTTGGCATTTAGAAGCCACCTCCGTTTGGGGGATTTCCGTTCGCCATTATCTTAGTGCCCGTCGCTGAGGCTGTCAATGGGGGTTATAAAAACCGAAAGCGGGGCAAACCCGAAAGGCTGCCCCGCCTTTCAGTTGAACAAAAGGGAGGGGGGCGAAAACTACCACCAGAACCAAGTTTGGGAACAGCGGGTATCAGGAACTTCGTCGCAAATTTGCGTCCGCAGCGGACCGTTGAAGGGTTGACCGAGGGGCGTGATAGGGCGTGCCATCCGCACTTGCCGCCATTGAGACCACTTGGCATGTCCATCGGCGTAACTCATCAGGATGCCCTTTAGGTGGCGCCCTGCCACTTCATCGCCATACGGGATATTGACCCAGTTAGGGTCCGCCGGCCAGATTTCGGGGAATGCCAGTTTGCGGATGACCCCCGTCGGGAAAACGCCCCACTCTTGCATCCAACCCCACGGCGTAAAGAAGGCTTGCTCTGAATCGCCCCAAAGGACAAACTCAGCGGGGCGTTGTATCTTTGCCAAGCGGGTATACTCTTCGGCGTTATTTTGGACGAACTCGTTGTAGCCGTAACTGGTGAAGAAAATCCAATCCAAGCGGCGGAAGGGAAGGCTGGGATGGATGCCATAGCCGCCTCGGCAAGCCCACCAACCCCTCGCAGTGGCTTCATCAAGTCGGTCAGAAGCTGCCAACGGCCAACTCCAATTGCGCCCCGTGCTGGGGCATTTGTAAGTCTCACGGTTCTTGACATAGGGGTCTAACGAAACGGGCACGGGCGGTCCGATGAGGGGTCCGCCATACCAAGGGTCGGTGCCGCCAGGTCCGCCGCCCCAGCAGGGCGTCCGCCAGAAGGGGAAGCGTTCGTCGTGATCTTGAGAATATTGCGCCGTCGCCAACGCGATGTTGCGGATGTTGCTATTGCATTGGGCTTGGCGGGCTTTCTCCCGTGCCTGGGCGAACACGGGGAACAGAATCGCCGCCATAATGGCGATGATGGTGATCACCACCAGCAACTCAATCAGCGTGAAGGCAGACCGCCATCGCCTCGGCAACATCATCCATCGCCTCCTTGCAAGGTTGTGCCTTAACGGCAGCAAAATTATGGGCGTGGCGGTAAAAGGCGTCAAGAGAGGTTAGTGCCTGGAAGGAAAATCACGGCAGGGGGCGAATCTTTGTGGGGCGCATCAATCCGTTGCCACCTGAAGTCGCCTCGCAAATCGCTGCGGGAGAAGTCGTGGAGCGTCCCGCCTCCGTCGTCAAGGAACTGGTGGAAAATGCCTTAGATGCGGGGGCAACTCGCATCGCCATCCGCGCCGACGAAGGAGGCAAAAAACTCATCGGCGTTACCGATGACGGCTGCGGGATGGACAGCGACGATGCTGTGTTAGCCTTTCAACGCCACGCCACCAGCAAAATCCGTGACGCCGATGATTTGTGGCGCATCGCGACGATGGGCTTTCGGGGCGAGGCGCTCCCGTCCATCGCCGCCGTCGCCCATGTGGAACTGGTCACCCGCCCACCCGACGCCCCGCACGGCACGCGAGTCATCGTAGAAGGCGGATTCCTGCAAACGGTAGAACCTGTCGGTTGCCCGATAGGGACGACGGTGACGGTGCAACGGCTCTTTTTCAACACGCCTGCCCGATTGAAATTTTTGAAGTCGGCGTCCACCGAGTTTGCCCACATCGCCGAAGTCGTCAGCCGTTACATCCTCGCCTTCCCCGAAGTGGCGTTCACTTTGGAGCATAACGGGCGGGAAGTGATGCGCCATGTGCCGACGGGCGATGAGCGGGCGGCGTTGGCGGAAGTGATGGGGCGAGAGTTAGCGGAGCAACTTTTGCCCATGCATTATCACGAGCCGCCTTACACCGTGCGGGGGTTCGTCTCGCCGCCGACGGTCAGCAAGCCGACCCGCAGCCATCAATGGTTTTTCGTCAACCGCAGGTTCGTCCGCAACAAAACCCTTGCCGCTGCCATCAGCCACGCCTATCATGGCTTTTTGCCCGAAGGGCGTCAACCCATCGTCGTGCTGTTTTTGGAGTTGCCGCCTGAGTTGGTGGATGTCAATGTCCATCCCGCCAAGATTGAAGTGCGGTTTCGGAAGGAGGCGGAAGTGCAAGGGGTCGTCGTTCGGGCGTTGCGGGAAGCGTTGGTGGCGGGGCAAGTCGTCCCCAGCGTCACCTTGTCGCCGCCCCGCGAAAAGCCTTCCCCTACCCTCACGCCGCCACCGACAGCGCGTCGTGACTTAACCGAATTCCGCCAACTGCTGCGGGTCAAATTTGGGCGCGGCGCCGTGCCAACGCCGACGCCTTCTCCGTCCCCTGCTTTATCGCCTCAGTCACAACCGACGCCAGTGCCGTCCCCATCGCCATCAGCCACTGCACCTTCACCTTTCTTGCCTCCATCGCCTTCACCTGCACTGCCCCAACCCACTTCCTTGTTGCCCCGTCCGTCCCATTTGGTTGCCCTCAAGCAACTGGCGGCGACTTACATCTTGGCGGAAAACGAGCAAGGCGATTTGTTCGTCGTTTGTCAACACCGCGCCCATGAACGGCTGATTTTTGAGCAACTTCACAAGCGCTCGGAAGAGGGAGAGGTAGCCCGACAGGGTTTGGTCGTGCCCTTCACCTTGAGTTTGGGGCAGGCGCAAGCGGCGTTCGTGGAAGCGAATTTGAGCGTCCTGCGGAAGGCAGGCTTTGAGTTAGAACCCTTCGGGCGCAACACTTTCCTCGTGCGCGCCGTCCCTGCCCTCCTTGCCCAGCGCGATTACGAACAACTGCTGCGTGACCTCCTTGACGAACTGACGGCGAGCCAATTTCCTGCCGACGAACTCTTCCACGAAGTTTTAGCCACCATCGCTTGCAAGTCCGCCATCAAAGCGGGCGATGTCCTCACGCAAGAAGAGATGCAGCAACTGTTGGACGACTTGCTCACCCTTGACAACCCCGCATTGTGCCCGCACGGTCAACCCATCCTGATTGCGTTGACCAAAGCGGAGTTGGATCGGCGCTTTGAGCGAGGTTAGGACGAAAGGAGCGGACAGCGATGGCGTTGCCCATCGGTTGGTTCTCCACAGGGCGCGATGAGGCTGCCATCTGGCTTTTGCAAGAGACCCTCAACGCCGTCCGAAAGGGCTTTTTGCCCATTGACATCGCCTTCGTCTTTTGCAGCCGCGAGGAAGGCGATGCGCCCGAAAGCGACGCCTTCCTTGCCTTCGTGCGCCGACAAGGGTTGCCGTTGGTGGCGTTTTCATCCCGCCGCTTTTTGCCTGATTTGTGGCGGCGGGGTAAGGCAGGTGACGAAGGGGCGCTGAAAGAGTGGCGCTATCGTTACCACGAAGCGGTCGCCCAACTTTTGCGCCCGCACCTTGAACGAGTGCCTTTTTCGTTGCTGGCGGGTTACATGCTCATCGTCAGCGACGAATTTTGCGAGCGTTACACCTTGCTCAACTTGCATCCTGCCTTGCCCAACGGACCGAAAGGCACTTGGCAGGAAGTCATCTGGCAACTCATTCGCCAGCGAGCCAATGAAGCGGGGGCGCAAATCCACATCGTCACGCCCGAACTGGACAGCGGACCGCCCGTCAGTTTCGTCCGCATCCCCATCCGAACACCTGACTTGCGACCGCTGTGGGAAGCGTTGGACGAAAAATTGCGGGCGCAACCGTTGGAAGCCATCATCGCCCGTGAAGGGGAAAGCGAACCGCTCTTTGCGGAAATTCGTCGGCGGGAACTGGCGCGGGAAGTGCCCCTCATTCACCTGACCCTCAAAAAGTTGGCGGAAGGCGACATCACCTTGCAAGGCAAAACGGTCCTTCGGCATGGCACGCCCATGCCCAACGGCGTGGACTTGACCGACGAAGTGGAAGCGATGCTTGGACGCTAAGGGTGACTCGCTATGCAACGGACGGAAGACTGGCTTCGGGAAGCCGAGGCGGAACTGCGAGCCGCCCGCGATTTGCTCGCTTCGGGGCATTGGGCGTGGTGTTGCTTCACCTGCCATCAAGCGGCGGAGAAAGCCTTGAAAGCAGTGGGGGAGCATTTCCGCGCCCGACCGATGGGGCACAACTTGAATTTGCTGTTGCAACACCTTGAAACTTTCGTCGCCATCCCTGATGAGGTGCGTTACGCGTGCGGTCGGCTCAATCGTTACTACATCCCGACCCGCTATCCCGACGCTTTTGACCAAGGCGTTCCTGCCGAGCAGTTTTTTGAGCCCGATGCGCAGGAGGCAATCAACGATGCCCAGCAAGTCCTCACCTTTGCCCGAAGGGTTATCGGCGCACCCTGAAGCCAAAGCGTTGCAAGCCTTCGTGGAGCGGTTGATGCAGGAACGGGGCGACGAAGTGGAGTTCGTCGTCGTTTTCGGTTCGGCAGCGAAAGGCAATTGGGCGCAGGGGAGCGATGTGGATGTCTTCGTCGGCTTGCGGGTTGACGACGGCTTGCGATTGACCGACCGCATCGGTTTGTTCGCCCGATGGGTGACGGGGAACTTGGAAGTTTTCCCTTACGCCCGTTCCCAATGGGAGCGGATGTTCGCCCAAAAGCACCTTTTGCTTTTGGAGGCGTTGGCGGATGGCATCGTGTTGGTGGATCGGGGCGCTTTCAGGGCGATGCGGGCGAAGTTTCAAGAGTGGCTGGCGAAGGGACACCTTCGGCGGCTAAAAAGCGGATGGCAAATTTTGGGTGACGACGAGGCGAGGTGATGGCAATGCTTTTGGTCGCCTTTGATTTGGAAGGACCGCTTTCGCCGCAAGACAACGCTTACGAGTTGATGGCACTCATCCCTGACGGGCGACGGCTTTTTGAGCGGTTGAGCCGCTACGATGATTTGCTGGCGCTTTCGGGTCGCCCCGATTACGAAGCGGGCGACACCCTCAAACTCATCGTCCCCTTCCTTTTGGTGCACGGCATCAACGAAGGGCACATCCGACAAGTTTCAGGGAAAGCGCCGTTGGTGGCAGGGGCATCGGAATGCGTTCAAGCGATTTGGGCACGAAATTGGCAACCGTGCCTTATCTCCACGAGTTATGCGCCCCACGCCTTGAACATCGCCCACCAAGTCGGCATCCCGCCCGATTGGGTGGCGGCGACGGAAGTTGCCTTTGATGTCTGGGAGGGGGCGATGACCGAAGACGCTTACGGTTTCATCCTTTCGTGGCAACGGCGCATTTTGGAATGCCCTGCCGACGATGACGAAAGCCTCAAACGCCTTTGTGACGAGTTTTTCTGGCAGCACCTCGTCAAGTTTCCCATCGGCATCGTGTTGGAGTTGAAAGTCGTCGGCGGGAAGCGAAAGACGGAGGCGTTGAAAGCGTTTGCCGCCCGCCTCGGCTTACCGCTAAGCCGTTGCGCTGCCATCGGCGACAGCATCACCGATGCCCATCTGCTGCAAACGGTTCGGGATGAAGGCGGCTTAGCCATCGTGTTCAATGGCAACGAATATGCGTTGCCCTACGGCAATGTCGGCGTGGCGGCGGGTGATTTGCGGACGGTGTTGCCGTTGTTGGACGCCTTTGCCGAAAGCGGGCGGGAGGGCGTTCGGGAATGGGTGGAAAGCCATCCGAGCGAAGATGAGGCGACGCATTATCACTGGCTGGAAGAGGACGGGTGGCAAAAGGCGTTGCCTTTCCATCGGCGATGGCGGCAACAACTGAGAGGGCAAGCCGCCAAATTGGGGTGATGAAAGTGTCGGGTTTGACCGTCGTCGGCTGCGGGGCGCTCAATTGGGATTGCCTTTACCGAGTTGCGCAATTGGTGACCGATGGCGAAAGTGTCGTGGAGGAAAGTTTTGAAGCGCCGGGCGGTTCGGCTGCCAACACCGTTTACGCCCTTTCCCATTGGGGCGTTCGGGCGGGATTTATCGGCGCCGTCGGCGACGACGCCGAAGGGCGACAGATTATCGCCGATTTTGAACGCGTCGGTGTGGACACCCAACGCTTGCGGGTTGTCAAGGGGCAACGGACGGGACGGGTCATCGGGTTGGTGGACAGCAAAGGGCGTCGCTCCCTTTATGTGCAACCCGGTGCCAATTTGGCGCTGCGATTGACCGAAGACGATGTTGCTTATGCCGCCAAAGTCGCATTGGTGCATCTTTCGTCCTTGGTCGGCGATGAAGCCTTTGAAAGCCAAAAAGAGTTTGCCCTGAACCTGCCGAAGGGAGTGACATTGAGCGTGGCGCCGGGGATGCTGTATGCCCGTCGGGGCTTGAAGGCGTTAAGCCCGCTCTTGCGGCGGGCGACGGTGCTTTTCCTGACGCGGGAAGAATTGGCGTTGCTGACGGGCACGGAAAACTTGGAGGCAGCGGCGCAGCAACTTTGGGGGTTGGGCGTGGACATTTTGGTCGTGACTTTGGGCGAACAAGGCAGTTGGGTCGGCAGCGAAGGGAAGGGGCGATTTAGCCCGTCCGTTCAAGCCCATGTCGTGGACACGACAGGCGCAGGCGATGCCTTTGCGGCAGGTTTTTTGTGGGGCTTTTTGAACGGGCGTCCGTTGCCCGAATGCCAACGCTTAGGCACCATCGCCGCCGCTTTTTGCCTGCGGGCGCTGGGCGCGCGGACAGGGACGCCAACCTTAGACGAATTGCTCGCCGTTGCCTTTGCGTGACGCTCCCCATCGTCCCTTACGGCGCATGGTTGGCTCTCACAACCGCCCCAACAAATTCGTCAAGGCTTCATTGAGGGTGTAGGCGATGACTTCGGGCACCAACCGCTCCCGCCAGGAAGGGTCGCTGAAACGCAGGTCAATGTCCCACGACTTCAACCGTTCTCGCCGCAAAGTCCGAAGCAAATCGGCGAGGCGGCTGACAGTGCCTTGCTCCATCAACGCTGTCAAGGGTTCACCGTCCACGAACACTTGCCCCGTGCCTTTGCGGACGACGGCTTGAAGGGTGTAGCGGGTTTTGCTGTCCACATGGCAGACCAAAATGCCCGTGTCGTGGACGCCCTCATCAATGGGCGCTTCAATCGTTTCCGTCGCCTCTTCTATGTCCTCCGCCTCCTCGTTTTTCGCCCTGCCTTCCATTTCGGTCGTGCCTTCAGGTTGGGCGAGGCGGGGTTCTTCCATGCTGCCACCTCCTTGTGTCCCTGCGCTGCCCAAGTTTAATGCGACGGACGCATAATTGAAACCGACCCAACTAAACGGGGGTGACGGCAATGCGGGTCTTCCTTTGCCCCCGCTGTGGCGAGTGGATGGACGAGGCGCATCCCGATTTTCCGCGATGCGTCTTTTGCGGTGAGCACCTGTTGCGTTGCGGATTTTGTCGCCACTTCCCTGGCGACGGGCGACGATGCCCCCGCGCCAAAGGGCATCCCGTCGTTTACGCCCATTCCACCCTTGATTGCCCCTATCATGCGCCTGTCCGTCCCGTCCGCTCCGCAGGTTGGCGATTGCCGTCCCACGCCCGTTGGCAATTGGTGGCGTCGGCGATGTTCACCTTAAGCGTCGTCCTCGTCGCTTTGCTGTCTCGTCCGACCCCAGCGCCCTTGCTCTTGACGGCTTCTGCCCCCCGTCAAGTCGTCATTGGCGACACTTGGGAGATGCGTTTGTTGGTGCAATCGGACGGACAAAATCCCGTGCGGTTGCGATTGGATCGGCGGCTCTTGAGCGCTTTCCAATTGGTAGGGCTAAACCCCTTGCCCTTGCGAGTGCAACCCTATCGGGACTTTTACGAGTTCTTCCTGCCCCCTTCCCCCGAACCGCAACCGATTGTCGTGCGCTTGAAAAGTGTTCGGACGGGCAAATACGCTTTGCGGGCAATCATCCTGACGCCCCGACGGCAAGCGGAGTGGCGAACCCACATCGCCGTCGTGAAAGCCAACTTGCCTCGCCCGATGCCCAAAAAACTGGGCGTGCTGGCGATGGCGCTTTGGAGGTGACCTGAAATGCCTCGCGACATCGCCCACGATAAGCAAGTGGCGATGCAAATCCGCCGTGAATTCAACCGCGCTGGCTTGGACATTTCTCGGCTGGAAGTCGTTTGCGTCTCTGGCAACATCTCCCTTTACGGCTGGATTCGGCGGGCAAAGGGCGATGTCTCCAACGATAGCGTGGAAGCCCGCGTCCAACGCATCATTGACCGAGTGAAGCGATTGCCCGGCGTCCGCGATGTCGTCAATTACGCCCGCATCCGTGAAGATTGACGAAGACGCCCCTTCACGCGGACGGGCACTTTTATCGGAGTGGCGTTAACCGTCAAAAAGGGTGGGAAAGCGTTGATGCGTGGGATGATTTTGGCGGCGGGAGAAGGCACAAGGCTTCGTCCCCTCACCTTCGCCCGCCCTAAAGCCCTCGTGCCTGTTTTGACCGTGCCCATCATGGCGAACATCGTCCGATGGCTGAAAACTTTCGGCGTCACCGAACTGGCTGCCAACCTTTGGTATCGCGGCGCCGACATTGAACGCTTCTTCGGTGACGGCAGTGCCTTCGGCGTCCACTTGACTTACCTGCACGAGGACGAACCGCATGGGACGGCGGGCGCTGTGAAGTTGATGGCGGATTTCCTCCGCGCTCGTGGCGAGACTTTCCTCGTCGTCGGCTGCGACGAACTCATTGACTTGGACTTGGCGGCAATGGTGCGCTTCCACAAGGAGCGCCACGCCCTCGTCACGATTTCGTTGGCTTGGGTGGACGACCCGCGCCAATTCGGTGTCGTCCAACTGGGCGAAAGGGGGCGCATCATCGGCTTCGTTGAAAAGCCCAAAGAATGGGCGGGCGGGAAAGCCCTCGTCAATTCGGGCGTCTATTTGCTGGAACCCGAAGTCCTTGACCGCATCCCCTCAGGCTTTTACGACTTCGGGCGACAACTTTTTCCCACGCTCGTCGCCGAAGGCGCGCCGATTTTTGGCTTCGCCAGCGACGGCTATTGGAACGACATCGGGCACTTGGGCAACTATCGGGACGCCAATTTGGCGGCACTGCAAAAGCGGGCACCCATTTACGATTGCCCCCTGCACGAAATTCGCCCGCAGGTGTTCGTCCACCCAACGGCGCAAATCGCTGAAAGCGCCCAACTGATTGCCCCTTGCGCCATTGGCGCCGAAACGGTCATAGACGAAGGCGCCGTCATCGGAAGCGAAACGGTCATCGGGGATGGCTGTCGCATCGGGCGAAACGCCGTCGTAGAGCGTTCCATCCTTTGGTCGCAAGTGACCGTCGCCGACGGCACGCACCTTTCCGATTGCATCATCACCGACAATTGCTTCGTCCAAAGCGAACAACCTATCCGCCACGCCGTCCTCGTCGCCTGTCGTTAACATCGTCAAGGGAACGACAACGGTTGGAGGCGTTTAAGGTCATGCCTGCGCAGCGGGAGCGGACAATTAAAACGGCGTTGCGCTTCATTTTCCATCCCGCCGATAATCCGTTCTTCGCCTTGATGTGGCGGCAGCAACGGCGGCTGATGGGGCAATGGATGTGGCATTTGGGCTTGGCGTTGGGTTGCCTTTGGCTCGCCTTCGCCATCGCCGTCGTCGTCATGGTTCAGTTGAACACGCCCATTTTTCGCTGGGGCGCCGTGCTCTTTGAAGTCGTGGCGTGGTCGCACTTGCTTGTTGCCAGCATTTATGCCCGACACCTTCAGCGGCGGGTTTCGGGGTTTTGGCGGGAAGATGTCCGTCCCCAATTGCTGCTGACAGGCGTCCCGCCCTTTTGGCTGGTCGCTGCCTCGTTGCTTTTCCCGCTCTTCATGCAGGTCTACCTCGCCATCCTTTGCCTGCCCTTTTACGCCACCGCCATCACCCTCGGCGGCGGTTCGTGGGGCGCAGCGTTGCTGGCAATCGCCGTCATCATTGTTTTGTCGCCGTTGACCTGGGCAATTGCGCCGTTTTGGTGGATTTTCATGCTAACCTTGCAGAACTTGAACTTGAACTTGAACTTGCTCATCTGGTCCAACCTTCCGTCCCTGCTCGTTCAGCCCGTTCAAGTCTATGCGTGGACGATGCCCCTCTGGCTTTTCTTGGCGCTCACCGTCCCACTGATAATCGGGCCAAGTTTGACCACGATGGCGTGGGGTTTGGAGCCGCGCAATTACCCGTCCCAATGGAGAGCGAATTTGTGGGGCAATTTCCTTGGCTATCTGCTGGGTTTGCTCGTTTGGGGTCCGGTTTGGGCATACTTGTTGCCCGCCGAGTTTGAAGGCAAACTCGCCTTCACCCTTGCCGTCGCACGCCTGCTCATCAGCGGCGAAGTATTGGCGAAATACACTTCCACGAAGCCAGGTCAGGCGACGGCGCTCCCTTTGCCCTTCGGAGCGAAGGGAATGGGTTGGTTTGCTTTTGGGCTGGACATAGCCTTTTTGACCGTCAGCGGGTTGGTGGGATGGTTGAATGGCGTGCCCCTGCAGACGCTTGTCAACGCCATTGCACGGGGCGTCATCCTCAGTGTCGTTCACGCCATTGCCACTGTGCTGGCGTGGGATTGGTGGCTGAAAATGTCAGCAGCGCAAAAAGCAACAACAACTTGGTGGCTTTTGTTTTTCGCATGGCTCATAGCGCCCCTCGCCCTTTTGCACCCTGCCCTGTTGCCCCTGATGGGCGTTCAAGGTTGGCTCGTTCCCTTTACCCTTTTGCCGACAACCCTTTTGCAACGGTTCGCCAAACCGTTCCCTTTTGCCCTTTCCATCCCAACGACTTGGACGCTAACGGTCGGCAACTTCACCCTGTCTTTGCCCCTTTGGCTGGCGATGGCGATGGGGCAACTTTGCTGGAGCGCTCTTTTGTGGCTGGCGGCGAGAAAAGGGCAAGTGACCGAAGCGACTGAAACCGTTACCCGTCAAGAGTTGACGGCAGCCCATCCGCTTTGGGGTTGGCTGGTGCGATTGGAAGACCGATGGAGCGAGAAATGGGCGAACCCGTTGGTGACGCTGCAATTGCGTTGGCAGCGCCGCTTCCCCACGCTCCTTTCCACGATGAATTTGTTGCTCGCCCTGTTTTTGCTCCTCGTCCTCGCCGTCGCTTTGGTGCCGCTTTATCCCGACCCGAACCTTGTCGCCATCCTCAACGCCCTCGTGGAACGCCTGCCCAGCCTTGCGGGGTTGGCAGGCGTCTTTGCGGCAGGGATAGTGCTCGCTGCGTTGGACACGAAGATGGCGCTTTGGCAGTTGGGGCAAAAGCGCATCATGGAGCAATTCGTCTTGGCGCCCTTGACAGATCAGCAATGGGTCTTTGGCTTTTGGTTTCCGCGTTTTTGGCTCGCTTTCAAAGCGACACTGCCTTGCTTTCCGATGGTCTGGTGGGGCGTGTTGCTGCGCCCTGAGTTCGGGAAGGTTCTGGTCGCTTTGCTCGTCACGGCGGCGCTTCCCACCATCACCCTTGCCCTCAGCCTCTCAGGGTTGGTCGGCAGTTTGCTCAAAGTGTGGGAGAGTTACCTGCTGGGCTTTTTCGGTTTGCTCCTCGTTTGCGCTGGCTTTTGCATCGCCATACTGCTCTTCCTGATCACCCCTCGCAGCGATGTGCACCTCGTCATCTGGCTCGTTTGCTTGATGGTCGGCTCGTTGACGCTCGCCGTAGAGTTTTCGCTCCTTCAGCGAATCAAAAAGTTGCGGACGCCGAAGGGTTACGACGAGTGGCTGCATTTGTCGGAAATCCGTGCCCGCCTAAGCGCCCGATGGCGGCAATAGCGCTTCGCTGTGGCATCCTTTGGGTTGACCGACGAAAGCGTTACGCCGTGAATGGCGAATAGGGGCAAAGGAGGGTTGACGATGCAGTTCCACATCCGCGATGAAGCCTTAGCCGATGAAGGGCTCAAGCAAATTGAGTGGGCAGATTGGCAAATGCCCGTCCTGCGGCAAATTCGCGAACGCTTTGAGCGGGAGAAACCGTTGCAAGGCATCCGCATCGGCGCTTGTTTGCATGTGACGAAGGAGACCGCCAACTTGATGCGGACGCTGATGGCGGGCGGGGCGCAAGTAGCGTTGTGTGCCTCCAACCCGTTGAGCACGCAAGACGATGTGGCGGCGGCGTTGGTCAAGCATTTTGGCGTCCCTGTCTTCGCTATTCGCGGCGAAGACACCGAGACTTACTACCGCCACATCCACGCCGTCTTGGACACGCAACCCGACATCACGATGGATGACGGCGCCGATTTGGTCTCCACGCTGCACAAGGAGCGACAGGAGCAACTGTCAAGGGTTCGGGGCGGGACGGAAGAGACGACGACGGGCGTCATCCGATTGCGCAGCATGGCGCGGGACGGCGTGCTCGCTTACCCCATCATCGCCGTCAACGACGCCTACACGAAGTTTTTGTTTGACAACCGCTACGGGACAGGGCAAAGCGCCATTGACGGAATTTTGCGGGCGACGAACTTTTTGCTGGCAGGTGCGACAGTCGTCGTCGCAGGTTACGGTTGGTGCGGTCGGGGTATCGCCTTGCGGGCGAAAGGCATGGGCGCCCGTGTCATCGTCACGGAAGTCAACCCGCTGCGAGCGCTGGAAGCCGTCATGGACGGCTTTGAAGTCATGCCGATGGCGGAAGCGGCAGAAAAGGGCGATGTCTTCGTGACGGCGACGGGCGATGTCCGCGTCATCACCGTTGACCACATGCTCCGCATGAAGGACGGCGCCATCGTTTGTAACGCAGGGCACTTTGATGTGGAGGTGGATGTTCGGGGCTTGCGACAGGTCGCTACCCATGTCCGTCGCCTTCGTCCGTATGTGGACGAGTTCACGCTGCCCAACGGTAAGCGGATTTTCCTGCTGGCGGAAGGGCGGTTGGTCAACTTGGCAGCAGCGGAAGGACATCCCGCTGCCGTGATGGACATGAGTTTCGCCAATCAAGCCCTCAGCGTCGCCTACCTCGCCCACCACGCCCACGAACTGAGCAAAGATGTCCATCCCGTCCCGCGAGAACTTGACGAAGAGGTGGCGCGGCTGAAACTGGCGAGCATGGGCATCCGCATTGACACCCTCACGCCCGAACAGCAACGCTACTTGAGCAGTTGGGAGGAAGGGACGGAGTAACTTAGGGCGAACCGCCGTTCGCCTCTGCCCTTCGCTACTCGCTGCCGTTTCCCGTCGTGGCTGATAGCCACTCGTCGTGGCTAATAGCCACTCCAACAGTTTCGCTACTTGCTGCCGTTTTCACACGCCTGCGATAATGCGGTCAATGTGGCGGGCGGTGTCACGCACCATCTCGTCAGGGGCATGGGGATAAGGCGGAAGTTCCGCCGTCAGCCAACCGTCGTAGCCGATCTCTCGCAGCGCCGCCATCACTTCCCGCCAATTCACATCGCCTTGCAGCAAATAGACAAAGCGGTGTTCGTTGATGCGGAAATCTTTCAAGTGCACCCGCTTGATGCGTTTGCCCAACAGGCGAATCCATTGTTGCGGGTAGCCGTAAGCAAGGATGTTGCCGACATCAAAGTAAGCGCCGACGATGCCATCGCCGTCGGAGTTAGCGGAGTGGTTGAGTTCGTCAATGTAGGCGGCGAACTCCAAGGGCGAGAGCAGGAAGCGGTTCCAGACATTCTCCACCCAAATTTGCACGCCCAACCGCTTGGCAACGCCGACAAGGTGCTTGAGGGATTGCAGCGACAAATCCCACGCCGTCTTGTAATCTGTTTGCTCGTTGACGACAGCGGGAACGACGAGGACACCTTCAGCGCCCATGACAGCCGCAAAATGTAACGCTTGCTCCACACCTTCAATGGCTTGTTTGCGGGTCTGCGGGTCAGGCGACGAGAGAGGCAACCGCCAATGTGTCCCGCCCATGAGGCTGTGGACGGTCAAGCCATGTTTGTCCGCTAAGGTTTTGATTTGGCGGGCTTCGTCGTCGCTGGCGGGATGGTGCGCCTCAAAGCCATCGTAGCCCGCGTCCTTGATGAGGGCGATGCGCCGCTCCAACTCCCACTGCGGCACGACGCAGGAAAGGCAAATCGCCTTCTTCATCCCCATCACTCCTTGCCGACAGAATTTGGGACGCCACCATTTTTGCACGGAGAAAAGGAAGCGGGACGCTGGAAGGTGGAGCCGGCGCGGGGATTTGAACCCCGGACCTGAGCATTACGAATGCCCCGCTCTGCCGCTGAGCTACGCCGGCTTTCCCGCCAACATTTTAACGCAAAGGGAAAGCGTGCTACATTTTTTGCCGAAACGGGGCGATGGGGCAACCCGCAATGGAACGGTGACCGCCGATGGGCATTGAGGTCTATCAGGTTCGCGGGGACATCATGGAACTGGTCTTTGACCCGCGTGAGGAAGATTTGCGGGTCGGCGAAAGTTTGTGCGTGCGGGAGAAGGACACGGGGCGAGGGCTCATCGTCCAAATCATGGAGTTCCGCACCGCCACCTACCCGTCTATGGCGCGGGAGTTGTTGCGGCTGGCGTTGGCGGGTAACGAGTGGGCGGCAGAAGCCCTCCGCCAACAGGAAGCGATGGGAGACGGCAAGGAAGTCTCCCTCAACGGGCACATGGTCTCTGAGGAACGCAACTTAAAGGTCGCTATCACCAAAATCCGCCGCACCTTGCTCTCTAACGGCGAATGGGATCAATGGGACGGCTGGATTCCCCATCGCGATGTGGAAGTTTTCCCCGTCCCCGATGACGAGATGTTCCGCCAGTGCGTGGAGTTGCTGGGCAACCCGTTGGAGTTGGGCTATACCTTGCGGGGCAAACCCTTCCGTGTGGAAGGGCGGCACACCGAGAAAATCAACATCATCACGGGCGTGAAAGGGTCGGGTAAGTCGCATCTGGCGAAGGTGATTTTGCTGGAACTGATTGAGCGAGGGGCGCCGTGCATCGTCTTTGACATCAACCGCGAATATATCCACTTGCCCCGCCATGCCGTTGACCCCTTTACGGGCAAAGTCCTCAAGCGAGGCATCGTCCATTTGAAAGCGGGCGACAACCTGAAGATGGGGCTGCGGCAGTTCGGCATCCAACCCTTCATCACCCTGATGACGAAATACGGCTTGCCCGAAGTTTCGGCGGTGCAACTGGAAAATCGGCTCTACCAACTTTTTGCCGAAGCCGATGCCCTTGAGCGCAAGCGGGGTCGCCCCTACTTTTTGAGCCTTGACCACTTGATTGAGTTGTCGGAGCAAGGGCAACTCGTCCCCAATGAGGTCGTCAACAATGCCATCCGCACCCGCTTGCAAGCCATCAAAAACACGGGCATCTTTGCGTCCAACCCTGCCGAAGCCATTGACTTCCGCCGAGAGTATCAGAAAATCCGCGACGGCGGGGCACTGGTCATTGACCTTTCGGATTTGTCTTACCTTGCGCGCTTTGGCTTCGTTCAAGCGTTGCTGGAAATCATCCGCGAAATTTGCGACGAGGAAATTTTGCTGGGCACCAACCGCTTTCCCTTCGTCTTCTTTGAGGAAGCCCACCTTTACATCAGCCGCAACACCATCAGCGCCATCGTCACTCGTTCCCGCCACATCGGTTTGACTTGCTTCTTCATCACCAACATGATTGGCGGTTTGGACGAGTCGGTCTTGCGGCAGGCGGACAACCTTTGGCTTTTGAATGTGCCCTTTGAGGACGATGTTCGCCACATCGCTAAAAGCGCCCTGACGGACGAGCAAACTTTGCTGGCGTATGTCAAGCGGCTCAAACGCTACCATGCCTTAGCGCTGGGCAATGTGACGCGGGGTTATCCCATCATCTTCCGCGTCAAGCCCCTTCGGGGCATCAACACGGCAGGTGAGACGAAGTTCTTCTTCCAACCCGCAGCGACGCTGCCCACTGCCCCCGCTCGCCCCACAGAAACCCGCTCACCGTCGGAGGGCAGTGAGCCCAAGCCCCATAGTTTGTTCGGTGAGTTTTTCAACGGCAGTGAGGGCTGATGGGCAAATGACCAATGGCGCAATGACCAATGACTAATGACCAATGGCGCAATGACCAATGAGGCAATGACCAATGGCGCAATGACCGATGAGGCGGTGAGGGATAAGCCATCGGCAACTGACTCATCGGACATTGGCGCATCGGACATTGGTGCATCGGACACTGGCGCATTGGCCATTGGTTCATTGGGCATTGACACATTGGACATTGACACATTGGTCATTGGTTCATTGGACATTTTCGCGGGCGGCGTTGTGAGGTGACGGGAATGCGATGGCGCTTCATCTTGCCCTTGCCACCCAGCATCAATCACCAATACACGGAGCGGGACGGGCGCTGGGTCCTCAGCCGCGAGGCGCGCCACTACAAAGAGCACCTCGCCAAAGCCTTCCGCCGACTGAAAGCCGCTGGCAAGTTGCGCCCGCAGGAAACCGATGAGCCAGCGGCGAATTTGCCCCTGCGCCTTTTTGACGAACCTGAACCGTCAGACCCGTTGCGCCCTTCACCGCCTCTCTTCCTTCGGTTGCGGTTGGAGTTTTTCTTCAAGACAGCACAGCGGCGTGACTTGGACAACGGGCTGAAAATCGTGCAGGACGCCATCTGTCAAGCGCTGGGCGTGGATGACCGACAAGTTGTCGCAGTGGAGTTGGTCAAGCGGGTAGACGCTCAAAACCCCCGCCTTGAAGTGACCGTCACGGCGCTTTCCGATTGGGATTTTTCTCCGAGTGAGCCGATAGCGATGGCTTTGGACTTGCGCCCCTTCGTCCCGCCCATAAAGTCCCTTCACCGTTCCGCCCGCCGTCGCCCCTTCAACCTTGCCGATTGGCTGGCGCAACGGGAGGAAGCGAGCGAAGGCGATTGACAAAGCCGTCGTGCCCCCCGCATAATTGCGGTCGGCAGCCTGAAGGCTGCCGTGATGAAAAATGGAGTGGCTGACCTTGCCGAACCTTTACCTTTTGCTGTTCTTCGTCGGGCTGGGGATGACGCTGACGATGTTCCTTCTGGGCTTGGGGCACGGCATCGCCCATTTGGGGCACCACGACTTCGGTCACCACGACTTCGGACATCATGATGTCGGGCATCATGACTTTGGGCATCACGGCATCGGGCATCATGCAGGCGGACACCACGAACTCGCCCCCACCCACCATCACGGCGCTACTTCGCATGGGGCGCACCATCACCACGAAGTTGCGACAGGGCACGGTCACTTCGCTCAGGACTTGCTTTACTGGCTCAGCGTTCTGTTCAGCCCGACGATGCTTTCCATTTTCCTGACGATGTTCGGCGGCATTGGTTACTTGTGCAGCCAAACGCCCTTTTTGCGGGCGCCCGCTTTGAACATCCCGCTTTCGCTGTTTGCGGCGTTGTTTGCCGTCTTCGGCGTTTTCGTCCCGCTGAGGCGATGGATGGCGCGATGGGAAGCGACGAGCCACCCGACGATGCACGATTTGATCGGGCTGATTGGTGAGAGCCTTTCGCCCATCCCGCCCAACGGCGTCGGGACGATCGCTTACGAGTTCAAAGGCATCCGTCGGACGGCGCCCGCCCGCAACCGCACCGACAAAGCCATCAAGCGAGGCACTCCCGTCCGCATCATTGATGTCGTCGGCAACATGCTCGTCGTGGAGAGCGCCGAAGAGCGCTTGGAAGTCTGGGAGAAACTGTGAGCAGGGGGGATGAAAGATGGCGGTATCCCTCAACGCGACGACGCTGGTCGCCTTAGGCATCGGGGCGGCGATTGTCGTCTTCTTCATGATGCTGCTGTCGTGTTGGCGCAAAGTCGGTCCTAACGAAGCGCTGATCATCTCAGGACCGTCTTGGTTTCGTCGGCGGGGCTTTCGCATCGTTCAAGGTGGCGGGACGATGGTCATCCCTATTTTTGAGCAGGTGCAAAGCCTGTCGCTGGAGTTGATGTCGCTGGAAATTCAGGAGGACAACATCTACACCCTGCAAGGTGTGCCTGTCTCTGTGGATGCTATCGCTCAAGTCAAAGTGCGGGGTGATGAGACGGCAATTGCGACGGCGGCGGAGCAGTTTTTGAGCAAAACGCCCATAGAGATTCGCCAAATCGCCCAGAACAGTTTGCAGGGGCACTTGCGCGCCATCGTCGCCACCCTCACGGTGGAAGACCTTTACCGCAACCAAGACGCCTTCGCCCAACGGGTCGCGGAAGTCGCCGAGAAAGATTTGGCGAACATGGGCTTGACGATTGTCTCCTTCACCATCCGCGCCATCCGCGACAAGCAAGGTTACTTGGATGCCCTCGGTCGCCCCCGCATCGCTCAGGTGAAGCGGGACGCCCGCATCGCCGAAGCCGAAGCGGAACGCGACGCCACCATCCAAGCGGCGAAAGCCCAACAGGAAGCCAAAGCCGCCGAATTTGCCGCCCAGACAAAAATCGCCGAATCGCAACGGGACTTTGAGATGCGCCAAGCCGAATTTCAGGCGCAAGTCAACCAGAAGAAAGCGGAAGCCGACATCGCTTACGACTTGCGCAAGTATCAACTGGAGCAGGAACTCAAGCGCGAACAAGTGCGGGTGCAATTGGTGGAGCGAGAAGCCCTCATTGAGGTGCAGGAAAAGGAAATCGTCCGAAAGGAGAAGGAATTGGACGCAACCGTTCGCAAGCCCGCCCAAGCGGAGGCTGACCGCATCCGCATGATCGCCGACGCCGAGCGCTACCGCACCGTCGCCCAAGCGGAAGCCGAAGCGGAAGCCAAACGCAAAACGGGCGAGGCGGAAGCCCAAGTCGTCCAAGTGCGGGGTCTGGCGGAAGCCGAAGTCATCAAGGCGAAGGGACTTGCGGAAGCCGAAGCGGAGAAGGCGCAGGGCTTGGCGGAAGCGGAAGTCGTCCGCGCCAAAGGGTTGGCAGAGGCGGAAGCGATGATGCGGAAGGCGGAAGCGTGGCGCCACTTCAATCAAGCCGCCATCAGCCAGATGTTCATTGAGCGGTTGCCCGAAATCACCCGCGCCCTCGCTGAACCGTTGAGCAAGGTAGACCGCATCGTCGTCATCAGCAATGCGGGCGACGGCGTCGGCACTTCCCGCATCACGCAAGACATCGTGAACATGGTGGCGCAAATCCCACCCGTTTTGGAGTCACTCACGGGCATCAATGTCCGCGATCTGGTCGCCCGATTGCCCGGCGTCCAACAAAGCGATGCGGGGCAAAAGTCGGGCGATGCGGGTTCGGGAGCGTCGGAGAAGTCAACCGATTGAACGCAAAAAAGCGCAACTCGCTCGCTTTGCCTGTCGTGGTTGGTAACCACTCCAACGGCAAGGGCATGGTCAAGTTGCTCGTGCCCGCTCTTCGCGGAAGAGGGCGGCGAAGGCGACGGCGCAAAGGAGCGTGATGACGGCTGGGATGGTGAAAACCATCGTGTAGTTCGTCGTCCCGCCACTCGTGAAGAAGTCCCGCAGCCAACCCGCAAAGAAGCCACCAATGAGCAACCCCAAGCCCAAAACCGCCACATTGATGAGCGCCTGCGCCGACGAGCGGATGTCCTTTGGCGCCACCATGTCGGTGTAGATGAAGGCGACGACGAAGAAGAAAACATAGCAAAAGCCGTGCAAGGCTAAGGCGGCAATAGAAAGCCAAACTGTCCAGGGCATCGCTTGATGGGTCGCCCAAGTGAAAGCGAAGACAAGGTAGCGAATCGGCCATGCGACGATGCCAATGAGCAACGAGTTGCGCACACCCCAGCGGGGCAAGGCGTAACGGAGCAAGAAAGTCATGGTGAAGATTTCGGCGATTTGGGCGATGGTCATCCAAGCGGGCAATGTTTTTTCGGTGATACCGACGACGGTGCCCGCCGTTTGGAGGAAGGGGAAGGTCAGTATGTAGTAAAGCCGCAACTCTGTGGCAACGATGAAGGCGATGACGAAAAAGGTGAAGTAATTGCGGTCTTTGAGGAGCACCAATGCCTCGCGAAATGCCAATGGGTCGGGGGCTTCTTTGGCGGGCGGCGTGTGGGGCAAGGCGAAAGAGATCAAGCCCATCAAGATGGAAAATGCCCCCGCCAAAACGAACACATCAATGACCGCCCAATTTTCCGAGCCGAAGGAACGGCGCATAAAACTCAAAACCAAACCGGCAAAAATCCACCCGATCGTGCCCCAGACACGGATGGAACCGAATTGTCGCTGTGGGTCTCGCAAGTGGTGGAAGGCGATGGAGTTGGTCAACGCCAAAGTCGGGGCGTAGCAAAGGGCAAAGAAAAGCATGAAGATGACCATCGGCTCCAGCGTCCTTTGAAAAGCGAGGACGAAAAGCAAAACGCCGCCGATCAAGTGGAACAACCCTAACGCCACTTGAGCGGGCAGGAGGCGGTCGGCAATTTGCCCCGCCGTTACTGGCGCCAGCAAGTTCATCAGTGGCAGGGCGTTGTAGACGAGGGCTAAACCCATGCCCGTAAAGCCCAGTTTCTTCTCCAAGTAGCCCGACAAAGGCTGCTCCCATGAGCCCCAAATGGCGTATTGCAAAAACATCATCGCCGCCAGCAACGGCTGCGAGAACATCATTTGCACGGCTGTGACAAGTTCCGCCCAACCACCTTGCTCGCGCTCCGCTGCCATCGTGACCACCTCCGCGCCTTCAGTTTATCACGAAGGGAAAGGGACGAAATCGGGCGGTGAGCACAAAAGGCTTTCACCCAGCGGGCAGGATGCGGCGGAAATAGCGGAGCAAGTTGGCGTGAAAGAGTTGGCGCAAGGCGGGGCGCGAAATGCCCGCTTCCCTTAGCGCTGCCGCCAGTTGCGGAAACCCTGCGGCATCGGGCACGACAGGATTGGTGCAGCCATCAAAGTCCGAACCCAAGCCTAACGCCTTCTCGCCGACAAGTTGGACGCCGTGACGGTAATGCCGAACCCAATCGGACAAACCGCTGCCGACGAAAGTGGGGACGAAGGTCAGGCAAATTATCCCGCCTCGTTGCGCAATCGCTTTCGCCTGCTCGTCCGTCAAGTTGCGCGGGTGGTCGCAAAGGGCACGGAAGTTGGAGTGGGACGCAAAGACAGGTTTGCGGGCAACTTGCATCACATCCCAAAAACTGCGCTCGGAAAGATGGGAGACATCTACGGCGATGCCCAACCGTTCGCATTCGGCGACAATCGCTTTGCCCGCCTCTGTCAACCCGCCCGCCGCTTCGCCGACGCCGACGCCATCCGCCAATTCGTTGCGGTGGTTCCAAGTCAGCGTCAAGCAGCGGATGCCGAGGCGGAAGAAGAGGCGAAGGAACTCCACCCGTCCCATCAGCGGTGAAGCGCCTTCCAACGAGAGCAAAATGCCGATGCGTCCGTCGTCGTTGAGGTCACGCCGACTCAAAATCAACCGCACTTTGTCACGATGCCGTTGCGCCCATTCCCACGCCCGTTCCAAATGGTGCAGGGCGTAAGCCAACGCTTCTATGCCCACAAATTTGGGGGGCGTGAAGATGGCGGCGATTTGCCATCGCCCGCCCCCTTCGGCGAACCGAACCAAATCCCAATGCCCATCCGAGCACCGTTGCACCAACTCGTCCAAATCGTCCCGATGCGTCAGCGCATCGTTATGAGCATCAAAAACCGCCACCTTCATCCCTTTCCCCTCCGCCCAACAGGATGCCACAATGAGGCGCAGGGAGGATAATGGCGTGGGAGTGTGTTCAGAAAGTCGTGGGATAGGTTGTGTGCGTCGCGGCTGAAAGGCATTTTGGTCGTGGCTGATAGCCACTCCAACAAGGAAGAGCAAACCGACGCTTCCTCTGACCTTCTGTTGGAGCGGCTATTAGCCGCGACAAAGGCAATGCGGACAATGGCGATGCGACGATGGCAATGTCCGCTGCAGCGAACAGCGGGTTATTCAAGGGGTGATTTCCGAACATCCTTGTGTCGGGCGAAGTTTTACGCTGCGCCGACAAAATCGGTCGGCACGGCGTCCAACCCTGTCCTACGGCTGATTGGTCACAACTTTCCGAAAACCCTTATGGCGTGGTTACGGGAGCATGGATGCCTATGTCACCCGAAAAGTTGGCTGGCATCTGCCTTTGAGCCAATCGGTAAGTTGCTGATGAGGAGGGTAGGCAGTGATGTCGCTATCGGTCGTCGTCGCTGGGTTGGGGGCGATGGGCAGTGCAGCGGCGTTTCATTTGGCGCAGCGAGGGGCAAAGGTCATCGGGCTGGATAAGTTCGCCCCGCCCCATCCCTTCGGTTCGTCGCACGGTCAATCCCGCATCATCCGCGAAGCCTACTTTGAGCATCCCGCGTATGTGCCTTTGGTGCAGCGGGCTTACGAGTTGTGGCGGGAATTGGAGGCGGTTGTGGGCGAACCGTTGCTGCGCATCACGGGCGGGTTGATGGTGGGCGAACCCGAAAGCGAATTGGTCACGGGCGCTTTGCGGAGCGCTCAACTGCACGGCTTGGCGCACGAAGTTTTATCTGCCGATGAGGTGCAGCGTCGCTTCCCCGTTTTTCGTTTGCCTGACCATTTCGTCGCCGTTTACGAGTTGCGTGCGGGCATTTTGTCGCCCGAACGCTGCATCGCCGCCCACTTGACAGCCGCGCAGCGGCACGGTGCCGACTTGCACTTTGGTGAAGCACTTACAGCGTGGCAGGCGGATGGCGAAGGCGTGATGGTGATGACGGACAAGGGGCGTTATCGTGCCGATGCGTTGGTGTTGAGCGTCGGTTCGTGGCTGCCCAATTTGATGCCGTCTTTGCCGCTGCAAGTGGAGCGGCAGGTGATGTTCTGGTTTCGCCCGAAACGCAACGGCGATCGGTTTGCGCCCGACCGTTGCCCCATTTTCATCGTGGAGTTTGCGCCGTCCCGCTTCTTTTACGGCTTCCCTGATTTGGGCGAGGGCGTGAAAGTCGCCCGCCACCACGAAGGTGAACTTTGCACGCCTGAAACGGTGCGGCGGATGGTGGACGAAACGGAAGTGGCAGCAATGCGCGAATTGGTGCGCCCATTTTTGCCCGATGCCGACGGCGAATTTTTGCGGGCGGAAGTTTGCCTTTACACCAACACGCCCGACGGTCACTTCCTGCTGGATTGTCACCCTGAGCATCCGCAGGTGCTTCTCGTCAGCCCTTGTTCGGGGCACGGCTTCAAATTCGCCAGCGCCATCGGTGAGTGCGTCGCCGATTGGCTTTTGACCAACTCGGTGCGCCACGATTTGAGCCTGTTTCGCTATCGTTGGGGCGATGGGAAGCGGCGGCAAAATCAAGAGGCGCAGCAATAGCGATGGCGGGCAAACCGATGGCGTTGGCATGGGAAGGGGGCAGATGACGATGCGGTTGGCGGTGCGAGAGAACATGGTGCCAGGCGAGACGCTGGCGGAAAAGTTTCGCAACTTGCGGGCGTGGGGTTACGACGGGATAGAGTTGACGCGGAGCAGCCGATGGGAGTGCGTGGACGAAGTGAAGCGGGCGATGCGAGAGACGGGCATTCAGGTCAGCATCGTCTCCGCCATCGGGGGCGGGGCGCTCATTGAAGCCCGAAGGGAAGAGCGGGAGCGGGCGATGCAATCGCACAAGACGGCGCTGGAAATCGCCAGCGAGTTGAACGCCGTCGGGGTTATCAGCGTCCCCTTGTTGCCGACGAAGATGCAAAATCGTCCCCGCTTGCCCGACCTTTCGCCTTGGAAGACGACGGAAGAGTTGGAGCGGGCGTTGATGGTGGAACTTTACGGTGAACTCGCCGATTACGCCCGACGGTTGGGCAATGTCGTCATCATCATAGAGCCGTTGAACCGTTACGAGCAATGGCACCCCAATCGGGTGGAACAGGCTGTCGCCATTTGTCAAGTTGTCGGCAACCCGCATTGTCGGACGATGTTTGACTTCTTCCACGCCAACATTGAAGAGGCGGACATGGCGGAAGCCATCCGTCAAGGGGGCGAATATCTTGCCAACATCCACATCGCCGACAGCAACCGCTTGACGCCCCCGCACGGGCACACCGATTTTCGCCCTTGCTTTCGGGCGCTGAAGGAGATTGGCTACGACAAGTTCATGGCGTTGGAGTGTGGCGTGCCGGGTGAACCGACCGAGGAACTGAGGCGATGTGCCCAATATTTGCGCCGACTGTGGGACGAAGCCTGACGGCAGCGGGTGGCGCGCAAAATCAAAACGCGCTCTTGAGGCTGTTGGGAAGGCTCGCTCCCTTACGGGCTTTGCAGGGACCGAACGAGCATCTGTGTCAGCAAGCCTGTCGCCAGCAAGAAAAGCCCGAGAAGCACCGGACCAATCATGACAGCAAGGTAGCCGCTGATCACCGTTGCCAGCCCCTGACGAAACTCTTTCGTTTCCGCCTCCTGACTAAGGGCGTGGGCGACGCGCACCAAATGCTCGTCCATCGTTCCCGTCCGTTCGCCCAAAGCGACGGCTTGGGCGATTTCGGGCGGGGCGCCGTCCAGCATTGCAAGGACACGGCTGAGCGAAGTGCCTTGCCGCACTTGCCCGACCCGTTCGTGGACGAACCGAGACAAGTGCGGAAGGTAGGGGTAAGCGGTTTCGGCGGCGGCTTCCAACGCTTCAGAGGGTGGCACCCCTGCTTTCAGCAGCACGCCCAAAGTGTGGGCGAAACGCGCCCAACTTCGCTCCTTCGCCAGCGGCAAAAGGTTCAACACGGTGGCAAGCAAGGGGCGCAATTTCTTCAGCGCCCCGATGATTGCCAGTAAAACCAGCAGCAACTTGAGGGGCGGAAGGAAAAGGCTTGTCAGGATGGCGAACCCCACGACCACCAACGCTTGCAACGCCATCGCCACCCCGATGACGAAAAATTGGGCGCGCATCTCTTTGAGGGAAAACTCCCGCTCTTGCTCGGCATGCTCCCGCAAGGCTTCCAGCACGATTTCCCAACGCCCGTGCCGTTCCCCTGCCCGAAGGAGGGCGTGAACGGCAGGGGAGATGTCGCCCCCGATGTCCGCCAGCATCTCGGAAAGGGGCATGTTCGGTTGCACCAACGCCCGCTGCAAGGGTGCTTGGATGGAGCGGGAAAGGAAGGGATGGGCAGGACCAAACGATGCCACCGCATCCTCCAACGGGATGCCCGCTTTGTAGGCATGGTGAAGGTAGCGAAACAAAGCGGTGGCAGCCTGCCAGCGGGCGGCACGAAGGAAAGGCTCTCGCACCTTCGCCAGCAAACTTGTCTCCCGTCGCTCCTTAACCCGCTCCCTTTGGGACTTCGGCATCACAAGCGCTTTTTCTTCCATGCCCGTTCGCTCCCTGCGTCACTGGTCAACGCCCATGAACTTGTCCACGGCTTCCACCATCCCGCCATACCAGTGCATCCAAAAGCGGGCGACGGCGAGGAAGATGGCGATGGCGGCGAGGAAAAAGCAGACGAAGTAGGCGGCGTCGGCTTGGGCACGGATAGCCGTTAGCGCTTCGCTCTCCAAAAACTCAGCGGCTTTTGTCAAGCCCTCGTCTATCGTGCCCGTTTTCTCGCCCGTCGCCACAATCCGAACGACCATCGGGTGCAACAGCGGCAAGTCCATCAGCACCGCCGAAAGCGGTTCGCCCTTTTGCAAGCGCGGGGCGTGTTGGCGGGCAGCGGTTTGCAACTGCGGGCTTCCCGCCGCATCGGCTGCCAGTTCCACGCTGTGAGAAAGTTCCATCCCCGCCCCGACCATCATCGCCAAGGCGCGGGCAAAGCGCGCTGCCGCCAGCAATCGGGGCAAATTGCCGACCCAAGGAAGGGAAAGGCGGATGGTTTCTACCAACGGGGCGAATATTGGCTGCCGCGTCAGAAATCGCCAAACCGCCCTACCGAGGAAACCCAAAGCGATCAGGGTGGCGATAGGCAACATCTTTCGGGTCGCCGCCCCGTAATGCGCCGCCAAAAACGGTTCTGTCTCCCCTTTCGCCCGCAGCAATTTCTCCATGACGACGGGCATGACGAAGGCGACGATCAGGATCAGCACAATCGCGAAGGCAAACAGAAAGCGCGGATACATCGTCGCCCGCCGCAACTCTTGGCGGAACGCGTTTTCCCGCTCAAAATGCCGTGCCAGCAACTGGAACACATCGTCCAAGTTGCCCGATTTCTCGCCCACTTCCACCATCGCAAGGACGAAAGGCGGGAAGGGATAGCCTGACTCCGCCAAAGCCTTTGAGGGCGCTATGCCTTGAGCCATCAGGTCAGCCGCTCGTTGCGCCGCTGCCCGCAAAGGCGAACGGCGTTCCGTTTGAGCGAAAATCGTTAGGGCTTCCGATAACCCCATCCCCGCCCGCATCGCCCCGTTCAGGTGGCGGAAGAACATCGCCATCGGTTCAGGCTCCACTTTGACGAGGGTGAACTTGGGGCGTCCGTCAGTTTGCTCCTTCAGGCGCGTCACCCATAACCCTTGCTGGCGGAGTTGTTCGTAGGCTTGGCGGGGGTCAGACGCCACAATCGTCCCCTGATGGGGTCGCCCATCTCGGTCACGGGCTTCGTAAAAGAAGGTGGGCATGGTCAATCACCTCGGCGCTTGTCTCCTGCCGAATACCATGCCGAACTCACTCGCCGAACCGCCTGCCATTTTGCCACTTGCCCTGCCCGTTCGGCTACAGGGATGCCATCCAACGCTTCCGTCAACTCCGCCAGCGGCAGCAAAACGAAGGCGCGCTCCCACAAATGCGGGTGGGGGACGGTCAAGCGTTCCGTTTGCACCCGTTCGCCTTCCGCCCAAAGGATGTCCAAGTCAATCGTTCGCGGTTGCCATCCGCCCTTTTGCGTCCGTCCCAATTGACGCTCAATGGCTTCCAAGCGGGTCAACAATTCGTCCAACGATAAGTCGGTCACGATTTCGGCGACGGCGTTCAAGTAGGGCGGTTGGGGCTCGGCGACGCCGAGGGGCTCACTCTCGTAAAGCCCTGAAACCCGCGTCACCCAAATGCTGTGCTCTTTCAGCAAATCCAGTGCCTTCCGCAAATTTTCCAATCGGTCACCCAAATTAGCGCCCAAGCCGATAAAGATGCGCCTAAGGCGTTTCATCCCTGCTCAACTCCACCCGCACCCCCGCCCATTGCAGCGGGATGGGGATGGGCGGATGGGGTTTGCGGAGTTCCACTTGCACCCGACGCACTTGCGGGAAAGTTGTCAGCAAAGTGGTCGCGATGGCGTAAGCGGCGGCTTCCAGCAACTTGTAGCGGTTGTGCTCCAGCAACTCCCGCACCACCTCACAGACGCGGGTGTAATCCAGCGCCCGCTTGATACTGTCCGTTTGCGCCGCCTCTCGCAAGTCCAATTGCAAGGCGATGTCCACTTCAATGGGCTGCGGCACCCGCTGCTCTACGGGCAAACAACCGACCCGACTGAGGGTCGTCAAGCCCTTGACAATCAGCCAATCCAACGGTGTTCACTCCTTCAGCGTTGTGGCTGATAGCCACTCCAACAATTTCCCGTCAGGGCGCAAAGCCTTGCGCCCATCCATTCCTTTCGTCGCACCTAATAGGCGCTCCAACCTGCGTCATTCGCTGCCGTTGACCAGTCGCCAGTCGCTAATCGCCAGTCGCTGCCGTCAGTAGATTGTCTCGTCCCGTTCCGCTCCGCCTTCCTTGCCTTCGCCCCGCAATTCCTCTTCCATCGCCGCTTCCATTTCGTCAATGACCTCACGGTCTACTTCGTCGCCGAGGGCGCTGGTCAAGCGGCGCATGACGGAGCGCAGTTCGCGGGGCGAGGGGTTGTCGGAGATGTCCAAGTTCTCAAAGGAACTGGCGAGATTGTCAAGGCGCGTCTCTTCGCTCAGGTGGGCGCGGATGCGGGAGATGAGTTTGGTCAGTTGAGTGCTGCCGCAACGGGGGCAATAAGGGTCGGTGTTGTCGGCGACGACGCCGACGAGGAAGGTGAACACCTTGCCGCATTGGTTGCACCGAAACTCGTAAAGGGGCATCCCGCTCACCTCCCTCACGCCAGCAACTCTCGGTAATGGTCACGGACTTTTCGGATGGCGCGGGCGATGTCCTCCATGTCTTCGGGTTCGCCCAAAAGAATGTTTTGCGTGAGCCAAATGGCTTCGTGGTCGCAGACGCGTTCGGTGACAGGACAACGGACTTTGCGGTAATCGCAATGGCGGGCGTAAGGATGCCAATCCAGCGCCTCTTTGCTAAAGGCTGGCTCGCGATAAAGGGGCTTGTAGCCGGGGCTGGCAGGGATGCCTTCCGCCCGCAAGGCTTCCAAAAACTTCGCTTTGGGCACATTGCCCATGCGTTCGGGGAAGTAGCGGAAGATGAACAGGTGATAGGCGTGTTCGGTGACCCGCTCGTCATCGGGCAAGGGTTCTACGATTTCCAATTCCCGCAGCAGGCTGTTGAGGTAAGCGGCGTTGCGTTGGCGCTTGGCGTGGAGTTCGTCGGCGCGCTGCAACTGCACCAGCAAGATGGCGGCTTGCCACTCCGTCATCCGATGGTTGCCACCGACAAGGAAGTGGGCATACCATTCGCCCGTGCGCGACCGACCGCAGTTGTGCAGCGACCAAACTTTCTCGGCAATCTCGTCGTCATCGGTCAACACCGCCCCGCCTTCACCTGCGTTGATGTTTTTGCTGGCTTGGAAACTGAAGCCACCGGCATCGCCGATGGCGCCGACCCGCCGACCCCGCCAACTGGCGCCGTGCGCTTGTGCCGCATCTTCAATGAGCGCCAAGCCATGTTTTTGGGCAAGGGCTTTCAAGGCATCCATGTCAGCGGGACGCCCCGCGATGTGCACCGCCATGATGGCGGTCGTTCGGGGTGTGATGGCGGCTTCCGCCGCTTGCGGGTCTATCGTCATCGTCGTCGGGTCAATGTCGGCAAAGACAGGCACAGCGCCGACATCCAACACCGAAGTCGCCGAAGCGATGAAGGTGTAAGGCGGGACGATGACTTCTTCGCCGGGCTTAACTCCGACGGCACGCAAAGCGAGGTAAAGGGCTGTCGTGCCGTTAGTGCAAGCGATGCAATGTTTGGCGTGCTGGTATCGGGCGAAGGCTTGCTCAAACTGCTCCACCTTGCTGCCGGGCGTTCGCCCCCACCATCGCCCGCTTTCCACGACTTCCCGAAGGGCTTGCACTTCCCGCTCGTCAAAAATCGGCCACTTCGGGAACGGCTTGGTGCGAACGGGTGTGCCGCCAGCGACCGCCAATGTCGCCATCGTCACTCACCTCGCTGAAAAATTTACGACTGGCTTACCGTCGCCGTGATGGGCGACCAAAGTTGCATCGCCGCTCGCACTTCCTCCATCGTCCCTTGCGCCACCTGTCGGGCTTTGCGTGAACCTTCCGCAAGGATGTCGTCCAACTCGGACGGATGGCGCTCCAACTCCGCCCGTCGCTGTCGCAACGGCTCAAGGGCTTCGTTCAACCGTTCCGCCAATCGCTGCTTGCAAGCGACGCAACCCAACTTGCCCAACCGACAATCCGTCGCAATTTCGGCGACTTCAACTCGGTTGTAGATGTTGTGCAACGCAAAGACGGGGCAAATTTCGGGACGCCCAGGGTCGTTGCGGCGGATTTTGTGCGGGTCGGTGAAAAAGACGCTGACTTTCTGCCGCACGACTTCGGGCGGGTCGGCAAGGTGGATGTGATTGTCGTAACTCTTGCTCATCTTTCGCCCGTCTATGCCCGGCACATAAGGGAACTCGCTGAGCAACGCTTGCGGCTCTGGGAAAACATCGCCGTAAAGCCGATTGAAGCGACGGACGATTTCCCGCGTCATCTCCAAGTGGGGCAACTGGTCTTTGCCGACGGGCACCGTGTCGGCTTTGTAAATCAAGATGTCCGCCGCCTGCAAGACAGGGTAGCCGAGCAACCCGTAGTTAGGCGCTTTGCCCTCCTGCAACCACTCTTTGTAAGTCGGGTTCAACTCCAGCCACGAAACGGGCACGAGCATGGAAAGGAGCAAGTGCAACTCGGCGTGCTCGGGCACCCACGATTGGACGAAAAGGACGCAGCGGTTGGGGTCTAAGCCCGCGCTCAACCAGTCAATGGCTAAGTCGCGGATGTTTTGGCGCAGTTGGGTAGTGTCTTCCCAAGCCGTCGTCAGGGCGTGCCAATCGGCGATTTCGTAAAAGCACTCGTAATCGTCTTGCAACGCCACCCATTGGCGCAGCGCCCCTTCCCAGTTGCCCAGATGCAACTTGCCCGTCGGTCGCATGCCTGAGAGGATGCGTCCCCGTTTTTGCGCCATCGTCCTTTCACCCCTTTTGCCCCATTACCTTCAAACACCCGCCAGATGAAAGAGCCAGCGGGCTATCTCCCTGACAGGCGACCAGATGAAGTTCAAAGCGCCGACATAAAGCAAGACGAGCAAGGTAAGGAAACCCAATCCCGTCCGCTCCCACATGTCCATCCGCCATTTCAACTCCAACGGCAGGAACATCCGCAAGATACGGCTGCCGTCTAAGGGCGGGATGGGGATGAGGTTGAAAAACGCTAAACCCAAATTGACCAGAATGCCTGCGGACCCCATTTGCGCCAAAAAGGTCAAGATAGGTGCTATCAGCCAACGAAGGGATGGGGGAAGCAAGTTCGCCAACGAGACGATGAACGCCAAAAACGCCGTCCAGAAAAAGGCTTGCAGGAAGTTGGACGCTGGTCCCGCTGCCGCCACCAACGCCATGTCGCGATTCATGTGGCGAAAGTTAAGGGGATTGACCTGAACGGGTTTCGCCCAACCAAACCCGACGCCCGCAAACATCGCCAGCAAAAACATCAGTGCCCCTAAGGGGTCAAAGTGGGCGCGGGGGTCTAAGGTCAACCGACCCTGCACGACGGGCGTCGGGTCACCCAACTTCCACGCCGCCCACGCATGCGCCGCTTCGTGGACGCAAATCGCCAAGATGAACGCGGGCACCCAAGTCGCCAAACGCAACAACAAGTCTTTGACGAATTCGGCGTCAAAAAACATCGCCGTCACCCCATCGGTTCGTTCAGACTTCCCAGGGCATCAACCCGTCGGGCGTGTAGCGGAAAATTTTGTCGGTGAGCGGGTAAGGGTCGTGGCGGGCGTCTTCCCGCACCTGCCTCAAAATCCCTGTCAGAAATTGCGGGTCGTCATCGCAAAAAGCCATCAGGCAATCACGGCTGGGCACCGCCACCAAAAACTCCCGCCCCAAAAGTTGCGACACTTGGGGGTAAAAATCGGGCAACAAAAGGCGAGCCGCATCGTAACTGTCGCCCTTGGCGATCACGATGCCCTTCACCCGTTGTCCGTCGGAAAGGGCGACCATTTGGAACTTGCTTTTGAAGCGGACGAGGTTTTTGATGGCGAGTTCGTGCAGCCTGTTGATGCTCAGCCCCCAAACCTCCAGCCAGTCGCGGGGAATGAAGCGCATGTATTTGCCGTCGTCCACGACATAAGTGATGACCAACGGTTCCACCCACCGCCGAAAAGCCACCTGCTCCATCGTCGGGCTCGTCATCCATTCCGTCGTCTTCAGTTGGGGCATGATTTTGTGGCGCACCTCTTTCAGGGTCGGGACTTCCACCTTTTGTTGCTCCCGCGCCGCCACCACGCCCTCCAAAAAACGCTTCAAGTGCTCCTCCCGTTTGTCGGGTTCGCGCAAGCACGCCTGATAGATGTTCTGCAACTGGATGACGAAAGTCCCCTCGCCTTCCCGCGAAACCAGCACCAACGGCTTTTCTATCTCCAGCCGCAAATCGGGCATCAAAACCCGACACCGCTCCAAGACCATTTGCGTGAAGGTGTGGGCGTCCAGCGCCTCCTCGCTGATCAGCAGTGAGCCAATCATGTCGTCCACCAGTGCTCGCTCCCGCTCCCGCTCGGCGACGGGGCACGAGTAAGTGATGAAAAGCCCCACTTGCCCCCGAACCAAAAACCAGTGACGGCAGTAAGTTGCGTCTTCGGTCACATACTCCGTCGTTGCCCCGATGGCGCCATTGACGACGCACGGTTGCACCTGCCCTTGCTTTTCGCCCTGCTCCATCGCCTGCCGAAACATGTCCAAGATTTCCTCGTGGCTCAGGGGCAACTTTTGCGAAAAGGTGTAGACGGAAATGTCCAATTGCCCGACGGGATTTTCCTTCGCCGCAAAGGAGAAGGTGCCCGTCTTCTCGTCCTCGTCCACTTCCCAGTCGGCGGGATACCAGAGCCGATACAAATGGGCGGGATGGCGAAACTCTGGCATGGCAATCACCTCAACCCGCTCCGTCGCAAAAAGCGTCGCGCCGCTCGCAAGGCAACGCCCAATTGTTTGTCGGCATCAGCGTTTTCGTCCAATTTTGCCGCCAGCGCCGCTTGCAACCCGACGGCAATCGCTCGCCCTTCAACCCCGTGCGCCTTCAGCGCCTCCCCCGTGATGTCGGGGCGGGTTCGCCGCCACTCCAAAAAGTAACGCTGCCAACTTTCTTTCGCCACGCTTGACCGCTTCGCCGCCAACGCCAGCGCCGCTTCCAACGGCAACGGGTTGAACTTCCGCACCCAACCGCTTGGACGCTTCGGCAACCGACTTCGCAAAACCCGCAGCAACGCCAACCCACTTTGTCGCTCCCACTCGCCCAACTGGTAACGCTGACAAAAGGTCGTCACGGCGTCTGCCGTCGGCAGCAACGATAGCAACAACGCCCACTCCCGTTGCAACGCTTCGTCGGGAAAATGCCCTTGATGCCATCGCAGCCATTCGCCTGTTTGCTTCAGCCATTGAAGCCGTGCCTTCGTGATGCGCAACTCTGGGGCGACAACTTGCAAGATGCCCAATTGCCACAACCGCCGAAGGGGTTTGGTCGGGTCACGCTCTTGAAGGGTGCGCCAAAGTTCGTGCTTGATGCGGTCGCGGGAAAGTTTCGTCAGCCAACTTTCGTCGCGGGCTTGACAAAGCAACCGAAGCGTCTTGGCGTCCATGCGGAAACCGAAGCGCTGCTCATAACGGACAGCGCGAAAGATGCGTGTCGGGTCGTCCACAAAACTGCCGTCGTGCAAGATGCGGATGATGCCTTTTTGCAAATCGTCGTAACCGCCCGTTGGGTCTATCAGTTCGCCGAAGCGGTCGGGCGAAAGGCAGATCGCCATCGCATTGACGGAGAAATCGCGCCGCCACAAATCGTCGGCGATGGTGGCGGGCTCTACTTTGGGCAAGGCAGCGGGTTGCGGGTAACGCTCCTTTCTCGCTGTCGCCACATCCCATCGCCCCATCGCCCAATGCAGCGTCGCCGTCAGGAAGCGCTCGTGAACGGTCACCGTCCCGCCCCATTGCTTTGCCAACGCTTGCGCCAACTTCGTCCCATCGCCTTCCGCCACGATGTCCACATCCAGCGTCGGCGTCCCCAGCAACAAATCCCGCACGAACCCGCCGACGACGAACGCCGTCATGCCCAAACTTTCGGCGATGACGCCTACCGTCCGCAACGCTTGAGTGACCGACGAGGGCAACCGTTCGTCCAGTTCCCGTGCCAAGTTCATCGGCGTCACGCCGCCTTGCGGGCGAGACGAAAACCGTCTTCCACGCCACTCATCGCCTTTTGGGCGATGTCCGCCAGCGCGCCGATCAGCAACGGGTCGGTGTTGGGCATCTCAATGCGCCGCAACTTGATGCCCAACTCCCGCGCTTTCTCCTGCGCCTCCATGTCAATGTCGTAAAGCACTTCTAAGTGGTCGCAAAGGAAGCCGATGGGCGCGACGAGCACATAGCGATGCCCTTGACCTGCTAACTCGTCCAGCACTTCCAAAATGTCAGGACCGAGCCAATCTGTCCCACTGGCGCTTTGGTAAGCGAAGAGCCAATCGGAAACGCCGACCGTTTGGGCGACCGCTTCACAAGTTCGGCGCAATTCGTCAGGGTAAGGGTCGTTCCACTCCAAGATGCGTTGGGGCAAACTGTGCGCCGTAAAGAGAAGTTGCACCTTGTCGCGCTCTGCCTCATCAAATTGCGCCCATGCTTTCTGCACCTTCTCGGCGAAACAACGCACCAACAACGGATGCGTCGCCCAACTTTCCACGAAGCGGAAACGGATGGGATTACCCAGCCGCTCCAGCGCCTCCGTCGCATAGCCGATGTATTCGGCGACGCTGCGGCGGGAATAGTGCGGCGCCAAGATGATGCCCACCGCGTCGGTGACGCCATCCGTCGCCATCCGTTCAATTGCCTCGGCGATGTAAGGATGCCAATGCTTCATGCCGACATAGACGGAAACGGGACGGGGGACGAGGGACGGGGGACGAGTGTTGAGTCGCTCTTGCAAAAGTTGGGCTTGGGCGAAGGTGATGTCGTTGATGGGCGATTTGCCCCCGATGGCGCGGTAGCGCTCCATTAGTTCGTGCAGCATCTCCGCCG
>Ga0080007_1060790_pt1 | contig 43658 bp, 51 predicted proteins | sample OctOCTMetagenome_FD_69210 | JGI IMG/M metagenome (GOLD analysis project Ga0080007, IMG submission 69210) | Hot spring and microbial mat streamer communities from Octopus Spring Streamers, Yellowstone National Park, USA - OCT_B (SPADES... | ecosystem: Environmental > Aquatic > Thermal springs >...
TGGTGCCGAGCTATTTCCCGGGATTTCCTCTAGAGATATCTCTTGATCCTTCTACCCCTAAGATCCTTTTTCCCTAGGTTTAAGTACTTAACAAGCTCATCGAAGATCTCTCTAGAGTATTGCCTAGCCTTATTCCTCCTTAGAGGGGATACCCTTTCAACAGCATCTTGGCATAGGCCATGTATATAGTGGGATGGGATGTTGGGATAGATATTCCTCAGCTCTCGATACTTTTCATTCTTGAGCCTGTAGTAGCTCTCGATTATATTCCTGGATGCGTGGGGTAATACATCTCCAAGCATCCTGCTATATATGTTAAGGATCTCTTCCAATGCTCTGAATTCTCTTTTAGATAGCTTCTTTGAGGGTATAGCAGCGGTTCTACTAACAAAGATCCTGTCTCCTGGCTTAACAACCCACATCCACTTCTTACCCCTCTTTCTCTTTCCCCTAGCCATTATCCCTAGACCTCGTTCGCCCCTAAACCTCCACTCAAACCAATAATTAATAATGAAAAAATATAAAAAGACTTCTACTACCATGAAAAAGGATATAGCCCGCCAAAGGGCTAACATCTCAGAAACCAATGAATATGAGTGCTACAAATGATTATGAAGATCGAAACAGCCTCAAACGCCCCCATCGGCAACCCCCAGAATGTTTTAGTCGCTATACAGTCTGGAATGAACGCTCCCTTTATAAAATTTGTGGAATATCTTGCAATACCTACTCTGATTAATCTATATATAACAGCATATCTGATCAAGAGAATCTATAGGATAGGATCTCTTAGACTAGATCTATCAGCTGTCCCGAGGGAGGAGATATTAAGTAGTAGAGATGCAATCCTATCTCTAATCGGGCTGATTGCAGCAGTCGCGTGGCTTGTGATCAACGATGTGATGGAGCTCGTGGGGCTTCCACATATAAGTGAGAGGGGGTTCATACCATTTATAGTTGCCGCGGGGATCTATATACTCTCAAGCAACCCTAGGAAGACTCTGTCAAGCATCGATTGGGGGGACAATTGTATTCTTCATAACAATGTTCATAACTATGGAGGGTATATGGAGAAGCGGGATCCTGAACCCCCTCCTAGCACTTCTCCTCCCAGAGAAGATCTCTGGGATAGAGGGTATAGCGATAATCTCAGCTGTCTCTGTGGTGCTGAGCCAGCTCCTCAGCAACGTACCCTTCACAAAGCTATTCATACAGTATATGCACCAGCTAGGCTATGGGGGAGGAGATGTAGAAGCCTGGATCGCCCTTGCAATGGCATCAACAATAGCTGGAAATCTAACTATTCTCGGCGCAGCATCAAATATAATAATACTGGAATCACTTGAAACAAAGTTCGGAACCTCGATCCCATTCACAAGATTCCTAAGAATCGGATGTATAGTAACGGCAGTAAATCTAGCTATATATATACCATATATATATTTCTATAGCATCATCACAGATCTAAAGGTATGAGTCTTTACAACCGAAGGTCTCACCGTTTCTCGGTAGATGGTGGTTCATTGCTTTTATCCCCACCATCTACTTCTCAACGGTCTCCCCGAGCCCCCTCACCACAGTAGCTCCCCATTAGTCGCCTAGCGGCTCATCACCCTACGGGTCTCGGAAACCCGGGGTCACCAAATGAATATATCTCTGAGGTTTATAAGCATCAGCATATCTCATAGCACTAAGAGGTCTCAGAAACCAATGAACACGAGCACTACAAATGATAATGAAAGCCGAAACACCCCTTAGGGAGGTGTCTCACTTGTATGAGGCTGTTGAATAGATCTTCTCGTCATTAGGGCCGCAGAAGATTACAGCTGGCTCGGGTTCGAGTGCCTTTCCCGTTTTTGGGTCTTTTGTATATGCTTCTAAAAGCTCTCTCGCTGATAGCTGTGTGAATTTAAGATGGAGTCCCTCGATGCGGGCTATATAGCCTCTGATCTCCTTTATAGGTAGCCTGGTGATCTCGTCGATCTCTCTTCTAAAGCTCCTAAGAAGGATCGTTAGGACTCTGCTCTGCAAGAGAGATTCTTTAAACCATGTGTAGAAGTCAGGCCATAGATGGGGGTTAGCTCCATATACAATAAAGCCGTCTTTCAACCTTCTGGCATCCCACTTTATGGTCTCCATATCCTCATCCCTGTCGAGACCCATCCCAAACGCTTCAACGATCTCATCTGGCATCCTGCCCCACGATCTTGGCCTTGAAAGCTTTGTGCCCGATATGGTGAGAATCGCTGTGCTATAGATGTGTCTCTCGATCTCTTCAAGCATCTCTTTAAAGCCTATGAGTTCTCTAGCAACCCTACTCCTCTCCCTCTTAGCATGTGAAATTAGCCTCAACATCTTCTTAGCCTCTTGGGCTACGACTTTTTTGAATAGCTCTATGAGATCTTCTATAGATCCCCTATACTCATCAAGATACCTCGAACCCCCTATTTCTACTTTGAATAGGAAATAGCATTCATCTTTTTCAAAGCACATCTTATCATAGTCGATTATGTCGAATGGCACGTATACCCCTAGCTCTTCTGTGTATCTCTCTATCTCCCTAGCGATCCTCTTCATATCCCCCAAAAGCTTTTTCCTCCTAGCCAGCTCCTTGGCCAGGTATTCTCTGAACATCTCTATCTGGTACTGGGGAGCGCTGTTTATAAACTCAAGAATATCCTTGGCATTAAATCTCTCGCCAGATAGCGTGATAACCTCAGTGATCACCTCGCTTTCCCTTAGCACCTCCTCCAGCTTCTCTCTAACCTGTTCGACAAGATCTCTGGAGTCGTCTAGCAATCCCGTAAGATCCAGAGTATGCTCGGCATATGATTTAAGCTTCTCCTTGAGCCTCCTAATCTCTTTCATCCTCTTCCTAAACTCCTTACTATGAGATCCACCCCCAGCCATTTCACAACCCACCCCTTCTTTCAGTTCTATAGTAGATCAGCAGATCTATGTGGTCTCCTCTGATCTTGTTTAGTTTCATAGTAGATTAACTTTGCTCTTATTACTAGTTTGTTTAAGGTGTATTTAAATCTGACCTCCTCTCCCGCCTTCAGGTCGTCATTGATCGTCATTCCTTTCAGGCGGATCATAGGTTCCCCCCATCTATTCGGGGCTACATCTGTCATTTGGAGGGCAGTGAGGGGAGTCAGAGATCTCCCTGATATCCCTAGGATTTTCAAAGCCCTTTTTCTTATGTTGAGCTTTCCTATAACGTCTCTGTCTGCTTCGAAGCTGTATCTGGGGCATTTTAATCTTCTATATCCGTTCTCCTCCAGCTTTGAATCGCATTTTGGGCATTCCGATGATGTACCATTAGGATCTACTATTGCTAGTGGTGCTCCAAGCTTCATAGCCTGCCAGTCTATCCACTTCCCAAGCCTTGAATATCCCAAGATGATCAGCTTTGTCCTATGATCCTTGCTCTTGATCCTTCTCAGTGTGTTTATCAACCCAGTTAGATCTTCTCTAGCTACTGCATATCTAAGCTTCTTAGCCATCATCACGATCTCAAGAGATGTTTTCCTAGCCCAGTCCTCCAGGATATCCCTAGCCTTCCTATGATAGGATCTTATTCTATTCAGGATTCCCCTTCTCCTCCAAGCAGGGTATCTAGTTGATGAGTATTTCTTCTGGAGATTCTCGGCTGGATGTAGGAGCATTGATAGCTTCTTTACCTTCGGTTTCCTACCCCTCCTAGGATTGTTCCTCCAAGACATTGCATTTGCAAGAACATCTCTATAGCAGTCAATAGCAACCCTTGATGGGAGGTCGAACCATTCCCTCAGCTCTCTATACAGAGCGTTGTGAACCCTCCCAACGCTCCTCAGATCTAGGCTCAGAATCCTGTTTATAGCATAGTTGAGAGCTACATTGTATCTCCTGAGAAGCTCTATAGCCCCTGACTCGGGACTAACCATCGTTCCAATTGAAAGGGTTAGCAACCCCCCATCGCCAGAAGCTATAGAGCTTCTCCAAAAATAAATCAAGAATAGAATCTGAAAGTTGATAAAAACCATCTCTACCCTGAAGGGGCGAGGCTTCCAGTTGTTACCAGGTTATTAGTCTTCATAGTACTTATCTCCCATTCCATTGCCCTACATTGCCTTTGTGAGCTGTCCAAGAGTAGATAACAGAGCTCCACAGGCTATTCAGATAGCTTCTATCCCCACCTAGGGAGCATATTGCAAGGGAATTTAGAGTAAAGATCCATAGTCTCCTCAAGGGGCCGGGTTTCGACTTTTCTCTGCGATAAAATGAAATGATTGGTTTTAGCTAATATTATTTATGGATCGAGCTTAGTATAGTCATCTATGTGGATTATTAAGGCTCTAGGATTTTCTCTTTTGAGATAGTTTATCAGTGCTTCGTTATCTACGAGATCTTTTCTATCTGTTGTAATAACTATGGTAGTGATGGTAGGCCTACTTAGTGCGGCCCTCACTATGGGTAGATCATCCCCTGGTATATTTACTTCTCCAGGTATTTCCTTAGAAGGCTCTTCCACCTCCTCAACCTTACTTCCATCGGTTAGAATTCTTTTTAAGAATTTAAATAAAGCGATATTAATATCTACACCTCTTTTTTTCATCTTAATTTCTCTCTCTAATTCCTTCATGCGTTTGTTATACTCACTCTTTAACGTATTGGTTAATATTATCGTATAGCATTTATCTATAATGAGCCGAAGTACTGCGACAGTCTTAGAGAATAGGTCTAGGTTGCTGTCTGTTATAGCATGGATTATAAAGAGGTCTAGCACCACATACCTCTTCTCTCTCAACCTACCACCTTTGGAGCTACCATTCCTAGAAGCTCCTCTATCTCGGTCTCGAAAAACCCGGGCAGCCCACCCTTAACCCTTCCATGTGTATCTATCTCTAGCTTCTCAGCAATGCTCTCCCCATTACTCCCTTTATACATATATAATATCGCTACATCGTCTAGACTTAGCTTACCCTTAGCTATGCTATTTAACACTCCTAGTAGCAAGTGTTCACTGTGTGTCGTTATTATTAATTGCTTCTGATCCTTTTTTACCATTTCAACGAGGATACTTGCTAGTCTGTATTGAGCGTCGGGATGCAGATTGGTTTCAGGCTCCTCCAGCAATATTGTTGAGCCCTTATCAGCTAAACCTATAACTGTGAATAGAAATGCTACTCTATTTACTCCACCCCCTTCATTCACAATCAAAGCTGTCTTTCCCTTTGTAATTTTTGATCGAATCTCTACAATAGATGGCGGTATGCTCTTAGTTTTAATTTTGATCTTGAAGAGCTCTTCCACATAGCTCTCAACGTAGTCCTCAAGATCGCTATCAATAGCTAGTAGTAAGAGTAGTAGATCCTCGTGTGGGACTAAGGAGTTTTTTAATGAGTTAATAATATTATCTATGCTCGGTGCCTGTTGAATAGTCATGCTTGGACGCCTATACATAGCTATAGGTGATGGAACAAAATACACATTTTTGGACCACTCATTAATAACTGAGGATATTTTCTCCTTTAGATCTTCAGGAACGGATCCAGAAATAGTAATATTGGCTCCAAAGCCATTCCAGTTTATGGCAAGAATACCACCTTTAATATTAATATTAATATATTGTACCATTTTTTGTGAATAGGGAAGATTTATAGTAACTCTTGGGAATTTGCCCATTACGCCTGCGAGTTGAAGTTCGCCATCAGCGTTAAGTTTTCCATCTCTATTAATATTAATATTGTATTTGAAGGAGATGTTATTATCCTTTACTAGTACACAGAACTCCATGGGATCTCTTTTATCGAAGGCTAGCTGTTCCCACAAACCCATGTTCATATAACCCTCTATGTTAAATAGATCGGATAGCGATATGTTGCCTTGGTTCACATGCAGCTTCTTAAGGAGTAAAATTGATTGTAGAATGCTTGACTTACCAGAGCCATTAGGACCTATGATGATCGTTACTGGTTTAAACTCTATATCAACGGCCTTTAAACTCTTGAAGTTATTTACACGTAACCCTGCTAACATTAATACCTCCAAATAAACTATTACGTTTATGACCTAATATAGAAAATCTGAAAACCTCATCCTCTAAAGGCTAAGAGATAGCAGATCCTGCTTTTAAACCCTCCGCAATATACTCCTCAGACGCATAGTAAGAGAGTTCATCACCTACAATACTTAAGGAATACATGACAAGCTGTTCATTATGCTTCTTCCACTCCCTCTCATCACAATAGCTCACCCCTATTGTCGGAGGATTCCTCACTTCTATAGGTCTTAGAAATAGAAACCTAGGGTCATCAACACACATAGCATCTAATGTTTAAATATGTCGAGCTATAGTCTGCATGACATCCTCCCACCCCCTTCAAGGCGGGGTTTCTATGCTGGGGTCTCGTGTATTAGCCCTCTGGAGAGGGATTAATGGCTTAACACCGTTATGTGTTACCAAATAGCTCTCGATCTTCCTAGCTATCCTTATCCTGTGTCCCAGCCTACAAGCTATGTTTAGCGTAGCATTTATATCTGCATTGACCTTCCTCCCGGTTTTCTTACATTCATACAGACCTCTAGGGCTAACCTCCTCCCCACCCTGAAGGGCGAGGTTTTCAGTTGTAATGGGCTGGAGACCCGGCCCAGGGGTAAAACCCTCTCAGAGGGGTATGTGGCCCAAACCTCCCAGCCCTTTAGGGTGGGGAGGAGGTCTAGCTTCTCTCGATTAGTTTTGCTTTTTTGTTTCTATGGGCTCGATTCATCTCACCTATTCGTCTCCTACTACTCGCCTACAGCTCCAGAGTGTTTCTGTACCTCCGGAGCCATCGGCAAGCAGCGGTTCACAGAGCCTTGTCCCTCGCCAAAGGCTTATCGGCTCATTGGCTCCTAAACATTTAAAATCTAGACATCTGTATGAACTAAATACTCGAGATATTTAGGAGAACTCTAAATAACATCAATTGAGTATTAATGAGTGGTGCTTGATATGGAGACTTGGGGTGAGCTGGTTGGAAGTATGGGGAGTATTTCTAGGGCTATAGATCATATTAGGGCCTCAGGGGAGGATCCTGCGGAGCTTTTCAATAAATATTTTTTAGCTATAGAGCCCGTCTATAGATATATAGGTGTTAGGATCAAGGAGCTGGGCCATGGATATGCCAAGGCAGAGTTCAATATGAGGGATGAGATTAAGAGGTGGGGAGGGGTTGTTCATGGGGGTGTGGTTATGACTGTTATTGACATGGTTATAGGGGTTGCTGTTATGACTGTAAACGATGGTGTGGATCAATATACTGCTGAGTTGAAGGTGAACTTTCTAGAGCCTCTGAGGGTAGGGCCTTTCACAGCTATTGGGAGAGTTATTAGAAGGGGCGGCACTCTAGCTGTTGGGGAAGCCGATGTCTTCGATGGGAATAATGTGTTGTGTGCGAAGGGAATTGGCACATGGTTCCTTGTTAGGAGGCGAGGATAGCGAGGATCCCTCTTGAAGATCTTCATAGTAGATCTTGGCGCGATACATATACATAGCGAGAGGGAGCTTAAGAGCCTAGCAATACAGCTAGAGCTATCGGCTTCATTGATAAAAAGAGAACCCTCTTATAGGTTATACGCTGTAGCCCCTATGAAGACCACTGGGGTTGAATATATAGAGAGGTCCTCGCTGAGATCCGGCTATACATTATATATAGCCCCTCTGGAGAAGATCCTAGATATGCTTGGTGCCAAGAGGGTAATAGTGCTAGACCCATATGGAGATGCAGATCTTAGGATAGAGGATCTGGAGTGGGCTGAGGCAATAGTAATTGGGGGGATCGTTGATAGAACGCCGATAAAATGGTTAACAAATATGCTAAGAAACACGAATATCCCGTGGGCACCATCTAGGAGGATAAGGCTTAGAGGATCTCTACTCGGTGTTCCAGGCGAGATAAATAATATAGTCTCGATCGTTATCAGGTCCCTCGAAACAAGAGATATAGAGAGATCTGTGAGGGAGGTGCAGCCGAGGCGAGATGCTGTTATAAGGGCTTCTGCAGAGCTTCACAAAGTCCTTGCTAGGAAGCGTATCACATCGATAGAAGATCTCATAGAGATCTATAGATCTCTCTCGACATGGCTAAACCTAGACGAGCTCGGAATGTTCAGAGCTCTCCTAAAATCGGGTAGAGGTGATCTTGCAGGGCTATGGAGAGAAAAGATTCTACAGAAAGCTATTTCAATAGAGAATTCTTCGTAGAATTAGGGATTTGGGTTAAAGTATTGAATTGCTAATATCTTTATCTCCATGAAAAGGATAGGGTTTATTCGCATGTGTGGTTAGAGGTGGAGATATTCCATATACTCTATTGGAGAGGGTGTTGAGGAGACTCTTCTAGCCTCCTCTCTCTTTAACTCTATATATGCTTCTATAAGCTCCTTTGGGAAGGCTCTCAATAGGTATTTATAGTCGCTCTCAAGATTATCTAGAGCCTCATCTAGGCTTCTTGGAAGGCTTTTGATGCCGAGCTGTCTTCTTCTCTCAGGTGTTATCTTATAGACATTCTCATCAACAGGATCTCCAGGATCTATCTTCCTCTCGATCCCATCGATCCCAGCTAATATTATGGCTGAGACAGCTAGATAGGGGTTAGACGTAGGATCCGGGGGTCTATATTCGATCCTCGTTCTATCCCTTGACATGGCTATTGGTATTCTAACTGCAGCACTTCTATTAGATCTGCCCCATGTGAGGTAAACAGGGGCCTCGTATCCTGGTACTAGTCTCTTATAGCTATTAACCGTCGGAGATACGATAGCAGATAGGCTTAGGCCGTGCTCTAATAGCCCTCCTATGAAGTATCTGCAAACCTGGCTGATCCCAGCATATCTATCGCTCTCGTCGTGGAATATGTTGGCACCATCCCTCCAGAGACTTATGTGTATGTGGAGGCCGGAGCCGTTATCGCCCCAGAACGGTTTTGGTATGAAGAGCGGTTGTAGGCCTAGCCTCCCCAAGATCTTTCTAATCCCCAGCTTAACTAGCTGGATAGTATCGGATACATATGTTGGGGATCCCCCTGAGAAGTTAAGCTCGAACTGGGATATAGCCACCTCGTGGTGGATAACTTCCGCCCTGATCCCCATAGCCTCCAAACCCCTAATGATCTCTGTAACCGCTTGTTCAAACCTACCTTCCAGCGGCATCTGATAGCTCCTCTTAACTGGGAAGAGATGCTCGAGAGCCATCTCATGTGAGAACACCTTAAGCCTCTGGCTGTAGACACCCTTATTCCTCTCAATCCCAACATCTATTTTATCTACTATGAAAAACTCAGGCTCAGCTGATACCAATGCCTCATAGCCCCAGCCCCCCAGAACCTCTTCTGTTTTCTCTGCAACGAGCCTCGGATCTCTTGAGAATCTCTCTCTCCCCTTATAGACCCTGGATAGCACTATATATCTTCCAGCCTCCCAGGAGGCCCTGGCTAGAGTGCCTTCTATGGGGTATAGGAATAGATCGCTATCCTCAATCCCTGTAAAGCCATATACAGAGCTCCCATCTGTCTTGCCAATCACCTCGGATATCTTCGAGATTCTATCCTCATCGATTCTATAGCTAACAACTCTCAGCACACCTAGGAGATCTGTGAACATTATGTCGAGCCAGATCTTCCCTCCCAAGCTAATCACTTGGTAAGTTTTACCTACTATGGATACTTAAACACGTGCCATGGGATCGCCGATAAGTATTCAAAAAAGAGCCATAAATCATCGGTAATTACATATAAAGTTAACATTTATAATAGTGAGCACAATATAAATTTGTGGGTCTGTTGAGACCTGGGCTGGACGAGCTTGATGTATTGATCCTAGAGAGGCTTTTGAAGGACTCGAGAAAGAGCCTTAGAAGCATTGCTAAGGAGATTGGGACACCCACATCTACGGTTCATGAGAGGGTTAGGAGGTTGGTAAAGATGGGGGTTATAAAGAGATTTACAGCGGAGCTAGACACGAAAGTTCTTGGTATGGATGTCACAGCCCTGATACTGGTCTCGGTAGAGGGCGCCTATATAACAGAGGTTGAGAAAGCCCTTTCCGCATTTGAGCAGGTGATAGCTGTATACGATATAACAGGTGAATTCGATGTAGCTGTGATAGCTAAGTTTAGAAGTATAGATGAGCTTAACAACTTCATAAAAGCAGTGCTTAAGATGCCCCATGTAAAGAGAACAGTTACGAGCATTGCCTTCAATGTTGTGAAAGAAAAGCTGTGTATAGACACCCTAATTCTAAAGTGATTATTTTGATCTTATACATGTGGAAATGAATAAGGAGGGATAGACGAGCCTGGAGAATCCCTGGATCAGGATGTTAGAGGCTTCTAAATGATAGAAAGCTTTTTATAAGCTTCAATATATTGTAATATTTAACCCTTCTCCTAGCTATCCCAGCATCTGCGAGGGCTTCTAAGGCACATAGATATCCTGGGACACCGCTTACTCCACCACCTGGGTGCATGCTCGAGCCGCACAGATATAGGCCTTTAACAGGTGTTCTATATTCTGAGAGCTCTCTATCTGGTCTATTGCTCCAGAGCTGATCTGGAGTCATGTTTATATGGAATATATTGCCTCCAGGGACTTGGAACATCTCCTCTATATCCCTTGGCGTTATTATGAACATCTTCTCCACATTCCTTCTAAATCCCTCGTAGTAATTGTCTAACACGCTGAAAACCCGATCTACAAGCTTCTCTCTATCCTCGACACCCCAGTTCCCCTGAGATCTTCTGCTTGTATATTGGATGAATAGGGATGCTATGTGCCACCCCTCCGGAGCTACTGATCTATCTACATAGCTCTGCACATTAACAGAGATCCAGGGGCACCTGCTCATACCCTCGGAGAGGGCGTCTATATATGCTTTCTCGACATATTCCATCGATGGAATCGTTATTGCCGAGGATCTATATGCGAGATCCTCATAACCAGCGTATTTCCCAGCAAGCTTTGGAAGGCTCCTCATAGCAACAACGATTTTAGAAGATGCTCCCAGGCTTCTCAAGCTTCTAAGTCTCCTAAGCAGATCTTCGTCGACACCTGCCCCAGGATCTAGGAGCTTAAGCATCGTAGTCCTCACATCGGCGTTGCTGAGCACAAGCCAGGAATCGTATTGCTTGCCACCAGCTATGACCCCCTTCACAAACCCAGCCTTGCTAACAATGATCCTCTCCACCTCAACACCAAGATAGATATCGACGCCCAGCTCGGAGCATCTCTTAGCAAGAACCTCTGAAAGGGCTCCCATACCACCCTCGACATAGCCCCACTGACCCCTAACACCTGTTATATTCCCCATATAGTGGTGGGCCAGGATAAGAGAGGATCCAGGTGTGCTTGGGGATATCATCTCACCCACAAGAGCATCCTCCACCAGGGCTGCTTTTACCTCCTCGGATTCGAAGTACTCGTCAAGCACCTTAGATGCTGGGGCAACCATGATCCATGAGAGCTCCTCTATATACCTCATAAGCTCTTCACCCCCATGCTTGGCAATCCCCAGGATCCTCCTGATGAGCTCCACAGTATCCTCAATGTTGAGGGGCTTGCTCATATATATTGCATCTAGCACAGCCCCCACGAAGCTCCACAGCCTGCTCCACTTGAGGTATTGCTTGGAATCTCTCTCGGAGAGCCTAGCGATCTCTCTAGCTGTTTTCTCGGCATCGCTCCATATACTCAGGATCTTCCCGCCTTCAAGAAATACTGTCATGCCAGGGTCTTTCGGGATTATCCTCAGACCCTTTTCGAATAGCCTTAGCTCGTCTGCGATCTCCCTCCTAAATAGGCTGATCACGTAAGCACCTATGGGTACCTTGAAGCCAGGCCATATCTGTGGGGTAGAAGCCATCCCGCCTAGAAAGTTGTTTCTCTCGAAAACAGCTACCTTCAACCCTTTCATAGCGAGGGTACATGCGGCTACTAATCCATTATGTCCTGCCCCTATGACTATCGCATCGTATTTAGACACTCATGAATCCCTATATATACATAATAGTTATAGTTATAAGTTTCCATGTTGGAAACTACCATAGATCAAGCAAAGCTTATGTATAATATTATGTATAATACATTTAGTGGCGCCCACCTTCTTTAAGTAAATATATAACCCCTCAAAGAGATTATAGCCTGATGGTGAGTTGAATGGGATTTGGTAGGAAGACTATATCATATATACTCTCCCTTCTAGTAATACTAGCTGTGGCATCGCGCTCTCAGCTCTAATCCAGGTAAGCGCCCAAGCTGTTAAGGGCCCTGCAACAGATACGATAGTGATTCAGAGGGTATCCCTTGATGAGGCTATTCAAGCTCTGCAGAGCGGTAGGATAGATGCTTATCTATTTAGCCTTAGCCTGAGACCTGCCCAGGCTGAGATAGCTAGAAGAGATCCCAATATAAGGATATTGAGCGCACCAGCAGGCTTGGTGGACTTTATATTCAACCCAGCGCCTGTATACATATATACATAGCAAATCTCTCAGGAGACCAGACCAGAAGATCTCTTAGCGATCTTGCGAGGCTTACAGGAGGCTCTCCAACAGCTATAGTGAATGTCTACTATGATAAGGATAGAGATGCGACTTTCATCGAGTATGGGGCATACCCGGGTAAGGGGGCTAACCCCTTCGCATTTAAAGATGTTAGGATAGCTACTAACTATCTCGTGGATAGGGATAACATAGTTAATGTGATCTATAGAGGCTTTGCATCCCTAATGTATACATTCCTATCATCCTACGATCCGGACTTCCCACTGATCTCAGATATAGTTCTTAGATATAAGTTCGCATATAACCCACAGCTAGCGGATCAGATAATAACCAGTGCCCTTACAAGGGCAGGGCTTCAAAAGGTAGGGGGCGTCTGGTCCTATGAGGGCAAGCCTGCCGAGATAAACTTCATAATAAGGATTGAGGATGAGAGGAAGGATATAGGGGATCAACTGGCAACAGCCCTCGAGAACCTGGGCTTCAAGGTTAACAGGTTATACATGACCTTCGGCCCCGCAATAGACACAGTATATGGTACAGATCCAGCTGAGTTTAGGTGGCATATATACACAGAAGGTTGGGGAAAGACAGGGATTAGTAAGTATGATTCATCCAGCGTAGCCCAGTTCTGAGCGTCGTGGTTCGGATATATGCCTGGATGGGCTGAAACCACCTTCTGGAATTATAGGAATGACACATTAGATGAGATAACACAGAGGATCTATAACGGTAACTTCTCGAGTAAGGCAGAGAGGGATAGCCTATATAGGAGGGCTGTTGAGATGTGCATACTAGAGGGTGTTAGAACATGGGTTGCCACGAGACTAGATAGCTATGCATTGAGAGCAGATATTAGGGGCTATACAAACGATGTTGGTGCCGGGCTGAGGGCTATATGGAATCTAAGAGAGCTTAACATACCGGGTAGAAATACGCTTAACATAGGGCATCTATGGGTATATACAGCTAGAACTGTGTGGAACCAGGTAGGGGGGTTCCAGGATGTATACAGCGTTGATGTGATGTACTCAACATGGGATCCCATGACGTGGTTCCATCCATTCAATGGAATGCCCATACCTTTCAGAGCCTCGTTCGATGTCCAGACAGCAGGCCCCACAGGGAAGCTCGATGTGCCGCCAGATGCCTTTATATGGGATGCATCCACAGCTAGCTGGAAGCTTGTGGGGCCGGGCGTTAAGGCTACTAGCAAAGTTGTCTTTGATATGTCTAACTATATAGGTGCCAGGTGGCACCACAACATAACTATATCGTGGGCAGATGTCCTTGCACAGCTATACCAGAGCTTTGATATAGCCTATAACTCTAGTAAGGCTACCTCAGAGTCTGCTGTGGCATCTCTGCTAAAGCCTACCCTAGATACTATCGTTGGCTTCAGAATCGATGAGGCTAGTAAGAGGCTCGAGGTCTATCTAAACTACTGGCATTTCGAGTCTGCATATATAGCTAGCTTTGCCACAATTAACTTCTATCTACCATATGAGATAGTGCTTGCCGAGGACTACCTAGTATTTACAAAGGGGTCCTACGCATATTCAAGCTCTGCAGCAACCGCTAAGAAAGTTCCGCAGCTTAACCTAGTATTGTCAGGACACGCGGCCGATATCGCATCAGCGATCCAGGGCTTCCTCTCAACAAACTACTTCCCAGCAAATATATTCACGGTAGGGGATAAGAGCTATGCTACTCCTAGCGATGCTGCAACAAGATATAGAGCAGCACTCACATGGATATCAGCTCACGGGCATGCATGGATAAGCGATGGCCCATACATGCTGGATAGATTCTCAGCGGAAGGACAATCAGCTACCCTGAGAGCTTTTAGAGATCCTACATATCCGTTCTCACCCGGTAAATGGGTCTTTGGCGAGGCAAGGCTTGTTAGGATAGAGAATATAGGTGTACCACAGATAATAAGGGGTCAGGATGCTAACCTCCTAGTGGATCTAAGCGGGCCCCCGCCCTTATACATTAAATATATCCTCAGAGACTCCTTAACAGGAGATATAATAAACGTTGGGCAGGGAACCCTGGCAACCGGATCTAGATTCACAATAACGTTCTCGGCAAATCTCACCAAAGCCCTATCTGCAAGATTCCCCTACGAGCTGACTATCATAGCATATAGCGATGCAGTAGCCTTCGTAGATGCGAGAACAATATTTGTAAATGTATTTGATCCTGGGATAATAACGGCTCCAATCGAGCAGGAGATCTCCAGTCTGCAGCAGAGCGTTCAGAGTGCTATAACAGGCCTACAACAGGCTATACAGGCTATAAACGCCTCCAGCATAGCAGGTCTTCAGCAAGTATCACAGCAAGTATCAGCCGGGCTAGGGGCTGTGAGCAACAGCATATCCCAGCTGGGAGGAGCTATAAATAACCTTGGAACGGCTGTGAATAACCTTGGAACTAGTGTGAGCCAGAAGATCGATAGTCTCAGCGGTAAGCTGGATAGCTATGCCCAGCAGCAGACCCAGTCCGTATCGACTCTTCAAGCAAGTGTTAGCAGTCTAAGAGATACTGTGAATATGCTAATGATAATAGTCATTGTTCTCGTAGTGCTCCAGCTAGCCACCATAGCTCTGGTTCTGCTGAGAAGGAGATAGTCTTAGATCTAATTAAAACCAAGGCATAATTTATTATTTTATCCCTGTATTCAGGGTTCTATTCGCTATCATCTATATACCATATATTTCTCTATGTAGTATAGATATGGAGAATGGTGATTCATGGCCCTCGCAAGAGTTTTAGTTATAAGGGCCGTAACCCTGACTGCAACGCTTATAGGAATAGTACTTGTCACAGCAATAATACTAAGACCTACATCGGATAAGCTTTTAAATGCAATTATTAATGAGGATGTTAGGGCATATAGTCAGGCTCTTAGACAGAGAGCTGCTGGAGGCGCGCTTAACCAGAGTGAGATAGACGCTCTAGTGACACAGTACAGGGATCAGCTTATAAGGGCCTATGCCCTTGACAGGCCTTGGTATGAGAGGATAATACCCCTCGCGATGAGTATATTAAGGCTGGATCTTGGGAGAGCGGGTACTATAACATCTTTCACGGGATCCATGATGTGAGGGATATAATCCTCGAAAGGATACCCCCGACGATATTGTTTCTAACAACGGCTACCCTAATAAATATAGCCCTAGGCCTAACTCTGGGGCCTCTCCTCGCATTTAGAAGGGGAGGGATACTAGATCGTTTCTTCAGCATATACTCAGCTGTATCGTACGCTCTTCCAGCATAGTGGCTGGGTCTCATGCTAATATATGTTTTCGTCTATAGGATACCTATATTTCCACCCGCTTGTCCCTCGATGGTCATTGATTGTCATTGATATTAATTTGTTTTGGATTGTTTTGCTTCTTGATCCACAGGGTTTTTAGCCCTGTGGTCATCGGGGACCTCCACCTCCCCCACAGAGATCTTGGGATCTCTATGGGCTCACTGGCGGCTTTTAGGCCCAGCGGCACCGGGCTCCCATCTAGACTTAAAACCCTGAGTCCTTCTGGGCATTGCCCTCATACAAGGCTTCGAGGCCCCTTAGATAAATATTTAATAATGCTACTACCTCTCTGTGCCATCTCTCACCACCCTTGCTACATATCCCTATCCTATCCTCCCCATACTCTATCAAGGCATTGTGTATCGAGCAGATCTTAGATGTATTCCCAGGATCTATCATCAATGTCGGCACACCATATTCCCTGCCTTATCTATTATCGCATTCAGCTCTCCTTTCAAAGCACTCTGATATATCCTGTGCCTTAATTGCTTGTTCCTATACCTAGAGATCATAACCCTTACATCTTCCCCGGAGATTCTCTCGATAACTATTACTCCTCTTATCCTCATAGCTTCCCTGACTATAAGGCTTGCTGTCTTCCATCTATAGCTCCTCTTCTTTTTTCCTCTCTATGCTTCTCCATAGCCTTTCTAGCCTCCCTGCTACCGGATCCATTTCTCCTCTGAATACTCTCCTTCCTATAGCTATAGCCCAGGGTTGTCCTGGCAAGATCTGTTTCTCTAGGATTACTGCGAATGCCTCGTATAGAGTTGCTACAGAATTCTCATTAACATCAACAGGCTTAACAATATTCTCTGGCCTGTAGATCTCGACCTTCTTCTCTAGGGATAGGTGGAAAAGCACCCTCCTACTCCTCCTATCAAGCTTAATCTTTGTGTGGGATGTCGGTTTAAAGCCTCTAGTCAGTAGCTTGTAGAACTCCTTAGTAGGCTCTAGATCTATGTGCACCCAACCCATATGAGTATGAATGGCAACACTTGTGAAGAAAATGTTCTCAACGCCATTTATATTGATCTTCGTAGCATCCATAGGTTTCAGGTTTCCATAGGTGGTCATCAACTAGCCATAGGCTAACACTATTGATCCTAGGCACTAGTATTCCATCGCTCATCTCTAGATCTACCTGATGCCGAGCTATCTCCCAAGATTTCTTCCAGAGATGTCTCACAACCCTCCTACTCCTAAGATCCCTTTTCCTCAGACCTAGATGCTTAACAAGCTCATCGAAGATCTCTCTAGAGTATTGCCTAGCCCTCTTCCTTCTTAGAGAGGAAACCCTTTCAACAGCATCCTGGCATACTCCATGTATATAGTGGGATGGGATATTTGGATAGATATTCCTTAGCTCTCGATACCTCTCATTCTCAAGCCTATAGTAATTCTCAATTACATTCCTAGATGCGTAGGATAGCACATCTCCAAAGCATCTTGCTATATATATTCACGATCTCTTCCAATGCCCTGAATTCTCTCTTAGATAACTGCTTTGAGGGTAGAACAGCGGTTCTACTAACAAAGATCCTATCTCCTGGCTTGACAACCAACTCCCACTTCTTATCACTCTTTTTCCTCCTCCTAGCCATTATTCCTGGATCTCTCTTTGTTCCTAAACCTCTACTCTGACCATTAATTGATAATGAAAGAATATAAAAAGATTTCTACTATCATGAAAAAGGGTTCAACCCCGCCCTTGACTAACCCTAGAAGCTTCCTAACCTTCTTAGATACTTTGATCCTCAGTATAGATATAAACCCTCCACTGCTCACTGCCTTTCAATTTTATCTTTCAATTCTATAAAAGATCATCTTTTCTATTCCCGGGATCTCGGGTATTACCCCTCCTATGGGGGTTGTTGCTTCTATGACCATCTGATTGGGGGTGATGGGGCGTTCTCCAGAAATCTTCAGGACATATAACCTCGTATTTATCCTTAAACCCTTAAATGATCTCATAGATCTCATTATAGACATAAATGTATTCCCTTAGAAAAACTTAAAAGTTAAAGGTCTAACCCCGCCTTAAAGGACGAGATTTGCTGGACTTCTAGGCTCTATTAAATAACCCCTCTCAGCCCTAGAAAGACCGTGTTTTTAGACGTAAGACATTTAAGCCTCTAGGCATCTAAACATTATAGCGTCTATATGCCTATACGCACAACCATAATCCTGGACGATTATATATATGAGAAGCTTGTGGAGGAGAGCATAAGGAGGTATGGTAGTGTAAGAGCGATATTAAGGGTTGTTAATGAGCTCTTGAGGAAGAGCCTCGTTCCAGAAGATGAGCTAATAAAGCTCATATACTCGGAAAAGCTTGCTGAGATAGATATAAGGGATTTCGAAGAGTTCTGCAGTAAGCAGAGTAGGAGGTTTGAAGATCGTTGATAATAGATACTACTTATCTCTTCCCACTTGCAGAAATAGCTGTTAAAACAGATCTGCTTAGAGCTATTGTAGAGGGAGGGGTTAGGATAAGGCATATCGCTACGTGATATAAAGATCAGTGTAATATCGATATTCGAGCTCCAGGCTAAAACAGCTGAGATAGGAATACCATTAGATCGCGTCGTAAGAGCTGTTAAAGCCGTCCAATCAAGCTTCCAATTAATCCCCTTCCACATAAATGAAATCATAAAATACTCATTCGAGCTACGAAAGATCATACAGGTCTATATAGATTGTGTAACCGTGGCAACAGCTTTATACCTTAAAGAAGAGCTCGCAGCAGAGGATAGTGTATTATTACTCCAGAGAGCTTCTTAGGAGGGAATATGGTGTTGAGATCTACAGCTATAAGGAAAAAATAGTATATAGAGATCATTTGTAGTCTCTTTTTGTTGCTTCTTCGATATGGAGGTACGAGACAAAAGCGCAGGCGACAGCAATATCACAAGCGCCATATACATATACATAACTAAGAATGAATACATTTCAGATCTTTAGGGCTGGTTCATCATTTCGTTTTGACAGAAATGGTTTTATGTCTATTTATTTTTTATCTGGTTTTGTGGGAAGTTTGTTGATTTCATGGAGAGGTTATTGAGACCTTAGGAAGCTTCTTTTGTTTCGCAACTCCTTCCCTAATGAAGCTTATAAGAGTACAAGCCTTGTAGACATATTGGTAACCGCCGGTTTCCGAGAACTAAGAACATCGGGATATTGCCTCATCATCAAAATAGCTTGGGATTAAAGTTCTATAAGCTTAAGCCTAACATTTCCTCTCTATACACAGATCAAGCATCTATAGATGGCGAGAAGCACCAGATGAGAGCCTTTTTCGCTGAGCTCGGTGTTTTTTCAAGAAGCCTTCTAGGGCATGGTGCTCTGATGGCAGGATGGGAGTTCCTCAATGAAGCTAGGATTATAATCCTGTGGAGGAGAAAGACGATAGGCACGAGCCCGAGGTATGAGGATCAGATACAACTAATGTGTATCGAGGGATATGTGGATAGGGGTTATAGGGATCTATAGAAGTTCAGGATCTTTGCTGCAGCCTCCCTCACCGCCCTAGCTCTGTGGCTGATCATGTTCTTAACGGTATATCCTAGGCGGGCCAGGGTTTCTCCATAGCCCTCGGGTATGAAGATCGGATCATAGCCGAAGCCCTCTGAGCTGTCTGGGCTATGGGCTATTGAGCCGCATAGTTCTCCTCTCTCAACGCCTATAGATCTTCCTAGGGTATATGCTAGAGCTGCTCTATAGCATGCCCTCCTATTAGATATTCCTTCAAGGAGTTTTAGAATACCCTTTAAACCTATCTTTTTAAGGACATAGCTTGAGTAGGGGCCTGGGAACCCTTCTAAGGCTTCTATGAATAGCCCGGAGTCCTCTACCCATATTGAGTGCCATTTAGAAGTATCAAGAGACTCTATGATGCTTTTGAGAGAAGTATATGCTATCTCCTCGAGGCTCTCTGACTGTATCTCCAGTTTCTTTGCTCCTGGCTCGATCTCTATTGAGAAGGCGTCTGGGCGTAGATTATAGAGTATATCCCGGATCTCTTGGGCCTTGTGAATGTTACTAGTTATAAGGAGAATCTTTATTGCCTCTCCTCCCCCCTTTCCAGCCATATAGTTCTCACCCTTCTCTCGAGCACGTATCTTCCTCTCATTCTAATCTCCTTAACCTTTCCCCTCACCCTATCTGCCCAGTCTTTTCCAACGATCTCTGTGTATCCCATGTAAACCTTTTCCTTTAGATCCTCTATATCTCCTAGGGGCAGGGTTTCTATGGATCTATATAGGAGATGCAGATCCACAGCGTAGTCCTCAACATCGCTGCTATACTCAGACAGCCCAAAATCTATTATCCATAGAGTGCCCTTGCTATCAACTATATAGTTGGAGATCGTTGGATCTCCGTGGCACACACCTTTATCATGAACCATGCCCAGGATTCTCCCAGCATCTATCAGAAGATCTGTAGAGCCTCCTGCCAATATGTAGTCCCTCAAGATCTTCCCTTCGATATATTCCATAACTATCAAGCCACGATCTAGATCCACATCTAGGAGAGCCGGGACAGGAACACCGCTTAGAGATAGCCTAAGCATTATCCGCGCCTCGTTGAGGGTTCTCTCAAATCTGAGCTTCTTATCTAGCTCCACAGATCTATATGGCTTGGGAGACCTGTACTTATATATAGCCCTGAAACCAAGGAATGATCCCATATATATTATGGCCTCCGCCCCCCTATGAAGCTCCACTAACCCCTCCAAGGAGTATCCACCTCATCCACCCTCCACCTAGGTCTAATATAGCTCTCACTAACAGGAATCCTGACCCCACTCGTATACGCAAGCAACCCTATCCATGCTATCATAGCCCCGTTATCCACAGCGTACTCTGGGGGACTACATAGAGATCAGATCTATGGTGTTTGGAGGCCAACTCCATCTTCTCCCTGAGATAGGGGCTCGCAGCCACACCCCTCACCACCAGGATCTCCCTCTTCCTAGTATGAGAGACGCATCTCTCAGTAACCTCTATAACCATAGAGTACGCTATCTCCCTGAGGGTATAGCATATATCCTCCAAGCTATCCCCCTTCTCAAGGGCTCTGAGCGAGGCTGTTAATAGCCCTGCAAAAGATAGATCCTGTCCCTTCACTATATATGGTAACCGGGGGATGAACCTAGAGCCCCTCTCAGCGCACCTATCCACTACATGGACACCGTTAACAACATAGGGAGGACCTAGACCGGCCTCCCTAGCGAAGGTATCTAGAAGATTTCCAAGAGCTATGTCGAGGGTCTCACCAAAGATCCTGTATCTCCTGCTATGATGCGCTATAACAGCCGTATTACCCCCCGATAGATAGACAACCACGGGGTCTCTAGCACCTGTGGTTATCAAGCCTATCTCTATGTAGGCCATAGCATGGTTAACAGGTATGAGGGGCTTCCCATGATATATAGCTAAGGCTCTGGCAACAGCTGCACCGACCCTCAGGCTGGGTCCAAGCCCAGGGCCCAGTGCAACAGCTATCCCATCCACCTCTTCCATAGATAACCCCGAGACTTCAAGCGCTCTTTTCAGCACCTCGGGGGCTTTCTCGGCTAGATATCTAGAGGATTCTCTAGGATGTATACCCCCCTTCTCTGGCACATATGTGCTCTTTTCATTAGCCACTATATATGGGGCCTCGCCAATGGCTATACCAATGCCTATCGTATGTGCTGTAGACTCGATCCCAAGGATCTTTTTCAGAGTCCCCACAATCTATCCAGTTATATATCCACACATAGCCTTATTAATCCACCAGACCGCAGGCTACAGAGCAGAGGCTTCAAATATAAATTCGTTTATAGATAGTACCTCTGGGAGAATACTTGAGAAAGGTCATATCTATCGCGATCATAGTTCTAGTAATAGTTTATATAGCGTATAACATTAAGGATCTAGTAGGCATAGCAGCACCGCAACTAGAAATTCCTGAAAACATAGTTGTTGCGGTAAGGGCTGCTGCTATAGCAATAGGAATAGTGTGGGTTTCATTCGTAATTGCATCTACAGTAAGGGATAGACTCTCACAGTCCATGGGAGGTAAAGCTTATCAGATATCATCCCTCATCAAGGTGACGGGATATATCTTTGCAGCCCTAGCCATAATAGGAATAGCCGGCGCCGATCTCTCAGGGTTCCTGGCCGGCGGCATAGTTACAGGGCTCGTGCTTGGCATAGCCCTCCAGCCGATACTGAGCAACTTCTTCGCAGGCATTCTTATCATGGCTACTAGAATGATAGAAGTGGGTAACAGGGCGAGATTAGTAACGAGCGGGATACCCTTCTCCCCAGCAATTCTCCCAGCATACAAATACTTCTCGGCAGACTTTATAGAGCCTGGATTTAAAGGTACTATTATAGATATAAACTTCTTCTACACTAGAATGGTCACCGTTGAGGGGAGAGAGATAAAGATCCCAAACGTAATATTTATGAACTCAGCTGTCGTGGACTACTCGCCAGAATTCTCTAGAAGGGAGGTCGTGAATCTAAGGGTTGAGATGCCGATCGGAAACACAGACCTAGAGTCGCTAGAGGAAAGGATAAGGGAAGCTTTAAGAGGCTTCCAGATAGAGGCTGGACCATTTTTCAACGAGCAATCCGACAAAGAGCACGTGATAATACTCGTCAAGCTAGCCGTACCGGTTGGCGAGGATTGGAGAAAAGTGAAATCCGAGGCGCTTAAGAGGCTATTAATGCTCAGGAAAAGAATTGTCGAGACGGCTGCGATGCAGCAGAAAGCTGTATAGGATTATCCCTATTAGAAGGTGGCTGAACTATCCACCAATCTATTAATAGATTAAGAGAGACGGTAATGAGATATCTAGGATTAAATGTTCCTATATAGCCCCCAAGATCTCCTAAAACCAGAAACATTATTTAGGACTGGTAAAAACTTATCTAGGTGATTATACGGTGGATTTCTCCCTCTCAGAAGAGCAAGAGCTAATAGTGAAAACCGCTAGAGAGTTCCTATCGAGGGAGGTGGTGCCGAGGTATAGAGATATTGAGTATAGAGGGTATATGCCCAGGGAGTTGTTTAAGGGTCTAGCGTCCCAGGGCATCCTAACACCTAACATATCGCAGGACTACGGGGGTCCGGGGCTCTCATGGTTAGTAGCGACTCTGATTGCGAGGGAGGTAAGTTACTACGATCCAGCAATGAGCCTGGCTGTGTATATGGTGGTTAACAATGTGTGGGCCAAAATGATCGAGACTTACGGATCCGAAGAACTTAAGGAAGAGGTTGTTGCTAAAGTCGCTAGGGGATAGATTCCTGGGGATAGCCTCTACAGAGCCACATGGTGGGAGCGATGTTGCTAATATAAAGACCCTCGCCACCCCAGGCTATGATCACTACGTGATTAGCGGTGAGAAGGTATATGTGAGCGGTGTTAAAGATGCTAGCGAGTGGGGAGGGGGCTATTTCCTCCTAGCAAAAACAAGGCCCGAGAGGAGCCACTCAGCTATATCGGCATTCTATCTCCCCATAGATTCCGAGGGGGTTGAGATAGGTCTTTTTGAGACCATGGGGAGAATCGGTATAAGCACCGGTTCTCTGAGGCTTAAAGGCGTAAAGATTCCTAGGGGGAATCTCATAGGGGAGGAGGGCAAGGGCTTCATATATGCTACAGAAGGATTCACAAGGGCCAGGACATTAATAGGAGCTGCTTCAATAGGGTCCGCCCTCAGGATCTTCAACGAAGTAACGGAGTTCGTGAAGAATAGAGAGCTATTTGGATGGCCCCTCGCTAGATATGAAGCAATACAGTTCAAGCTGGCCGAGATATGGGCTGAGCTAGAATCTGCTTGGAACCTCGTGCTTAAATCCGCCTGGGCCTTGGATCTATATTCCGAGAATAAGATCTCTAGGTCGGAGGTTTTTAAGCTGAGCGCAGCCTCGAAATACCTAGCGGTGGAGAGGAGCTTCAAGGCTATTGTAGAGTTAACCCAGATGCTGGGCGGGCTCGGCTATACCAGAGAATCTATAGCAGAATCAGCATTGAGAGGAGTTTTCAGCTATATGGCAGGTGCTGAGGGGACGCCTAATATAATGAAGATGATAATAGCTAGAGAGATCCTTGGGAAGGAGTACAGGCCGACCCCTCTATAGATGCGATGGATCTATAACTTCTATATTCTCCTAGCTACGAGAGAGCCTAGCCAGAGCACCAGGAGGCCCGCAAGGATGCCGAGAGCAGCTACTATGAACCCTAGAAAATTGATCAACATCGCAGGCGGGGCTATGAACCCGGTGACATGTAGACCTAGCGATGCTATCATGATCGCTATGGAATAGGTCATTGCTTCTATACCAACACCCAGTAGTATTAGAGCTACCAGTGAGAGGGCTAGCCTGCCTACGCTCAGGACAGACCCCTCGGTCCTCAGATCTTCGGGATCGTCTTCCCTGGGTATTAGCGCTGACACGATCAAATAGAGAATCAAGACCAGTAACCAGATACCTAGGAAGATCGAGAGGATGAAGAGCACGAGGAAAACCAGCCTCCCAATCCCAGGGCCGAGGCCTAGATATGTTGAGAGACCTCCAGCCAGCCCTGTTAGAACCCTATCTCTGCTACGAAGAAGCTGTTCTGGGATATAAAGTTCACCCATATATCCTTATAATGATTATAGTATATAAACCTTCTTCTCTTACACATAGCCTACGTGCTAGATCAGCCATTTAGCGCCTTTTTTAGCTAGGTGCCTAGAGATCACCAGCTTCTGAACCTCATTAGTTCCTTCTCCAATCTCCAGGAGCTTGGCGTCTCTATATATTCTCTCAACGTTGCTGTCCTTGCTATAGCCATATCCACCCATTAGCCTGAGGGCTTCCCCGACAACCTCGACACTGATCCTTGCGACACCGAGTTTTGTTACGGCAGCAGCTGTTGGGAAGTCCTCATATCCCTCAATATATAATTCTGCAGCCCTGTAGACCATGGATCTTCCAAGTTCTATTAATGTATATAAATCCGATAGGCTAAACTGGATCCCCTGGAACTCGATCACAGGTCTCCCGAATACCGTTCTCTGAGTTAAGAATGAATAGGCCTCCTCAAAAGCTGCCTCAGCTAGTCCTATTCCCAGAGCGCTTATAGCTACCCTACCCACGTTGAGAGCATCCATAGCGGCTTTAAACCCTGTCGGGGGCGGTGCTATTAGATCCTCGTCCCCAGCCCTACAACTATCTAGTATCACCTCAGCAGTCCCTGTGCCCCTGAATCCCATAACCTCTATCGGGTTAGTCTTTATACAGCTACCCCTTCTAAGAAGAATCGCAGCTATATTTCTATGCCTCTCACTCCTCTCCCCGATTCTCCCAAATACTAGGAAGTAGTCCGCGTAAAGTCCTTGAGTTGTCCACATCTTAGTACCCTTAACCACCCACTCCCCACCCTGCCTCTCTATCGTTGTCTCTATATTAGCTGCATCGCTCCCACAGCATGGCTCGCTAAGAGCAAACGCGCCTATGGCATCGCCCGAAGCCAGCTTTGGAATCACCTCCTCTACCACCCTCTTACTACCATACTTAGCTATCACATGCGACACAAGGGTGCCCTGCACCTCGGGTATTAGGGAGGCAGAACCACTATATCTAGCGATCTCCTCTAGCACCACCGAGACGCCCAGCAGGTCGAGACCAGCCCCACCCATATCCTCTGAAACATTGGGCACCAAGATCCCCATTTTGCCCATCTCCCTCACAAGCTCCCTAGGATACCAGTTCTCCGTATCTATCTTCCTAGCCAAGGGGGCAACGCTTCTTGAGGCAAACTCCCTAACAGTTCTCCTCAGCAACGAGAGACCCTGTGACAACGTAGATACACCACATAAGTATCTCCTTCAGCCATATTTCTATTCCATAGCAGATCATGGAAGATCTTGCCACATATATAGCCAACACCCCTCCGCAGTACTCCTCAATATGAGAGCCGAAACCTCTTGATCTTCTCCTATGCTTATGACGCGTTAACATATTAACACTTAACAACATATGATACCATATTCACGATAGCCTTATTCCCATCAGCAGGTTGAGCACCGCTATAGTTCAGCAGCTCTATCTACACCCTACGCCGACCCGCTTGTCCCCCTTAGCTGGGTATTGATATCTCAATATAGTGTCAACGGCATTAACAACCGCAGACCCTACTATCTTAAGTTGCTATTCCTAATATTTTTATTGCCCTGTATCTCTCGAGAGTGACTATCTACTGTAGGGCTGTTTGTATACTTAAGCAGGTATAGGGTGCCGTCTGATGTTCTTATCTCTTCCATACATTCTCCGCCAATAAAGTAGCAATGTGCAACTACAGAGGCTACTATGGCATCTTCTATATCTTTTCTTCTAAGGATACTACCCTTGATCTCTGGGGATATTTCTATGCCATAGATACTCAGCAGTTCTTCGAGGCTCTGGGTACCAGAGCTCTTGATAGCGCTTCTGGGGATGGAAGGCTGTTTCGGCTTTCATTATTATTTGTAGTGCTCATGTTCATTGGTTTGTTCTCCAGCTTAAGCTTATAAGTATCCAATCTATAGTTGTTTTGATGATGAGGTGATATCCCTGCTAGATCTTGGAATACCTCGGGAAGCGATGACCTTTGGAGCTCCCGAGACCGAAGCCCTATATGAGGGCTCTGCCCAGAAGGGCTTCGGGGTTCTAGGCATAGCCCTAGATGGGAGCCCCATGCCGCTGGGCTCGACAGCTACCTATGAGCCCATAGGGATCCCAAGATCTCTATGGGGAAGGTGGAAGTCCCTTGATGACCACAGGGATGCTATAGCATCCCTGTGGATCGAGAAGCAAAGCAACACAAACAAATTAATAACAATGACAATCAATAACCATCGAGGGACAAGCGGTGGGTCTCTATAACCTCTACCCCGATATTGATTAGCTCGAGAGAGATCTTCCACGCTCTCTGGGTAAGCATTCTCATACCCTGCATGCTGGGAGGCAAAACCCTGTATCCCCTTCTAATAGCCTCTCTATCAAGCTCCCTCATCCTAGCCTCCCTAGCTATGGGGGCGTCGATAGCTACCACAGAGACTCTACTAGCTATTGTGGATACTATATCCTCATTCCTATAGAGACATGTCGCAACCGCTATCCTCCTTGATCCGATGTCTATTTCGGAGTAGCCACTACACCTTCTATAGCCTCCCGAAAGATCGAGGCCCGCGACTGCCCTTCGAGTCTGGGGGATCATGTGGACACCTGGGAAGGCTATTTCATTAATGCAATGCTGGAGGCCTTTATAACCAGGTCACTGTATCTCCAACCTTTAGCCCGAGTTCCTCTATAGCCTCAGTGGTTATTAGGGCTTTAATTATTGAAGGGTAGGTTTCTACAGTAACTATTGCTGATACCCTTCCCCTTTCGATGGAGATAACCCTCCCAGGGATCTTATTCCTGAAGCTCATACTCTTAAACTGGTGCTGAGATACATACCCAGGATCTCCTCGCCTACTTTTGTTAGGTGTGCTTTAGCTCCCCTACCCCTTCTAGTCTCTATTAGCTTCGTACCGAGCTCCTTCTCAAGCCTTCTAATAGCGCCTATAACGCCTCTATACGATACCCCCAGCTCTTCTGATGCCGCCTTTATAGTCCCCCTCATCTTAACGATCCTCAGTATCTCGATCACTCTAGACCCTATCTCGACCTCCCTACCTCCAACCAGTATAGAGAAGCTCCTAGGCTTGATTATAAGCATCTATCATCATCTATAATAGTTAGTCCGGAGTTAATATTATATGGAGGGTTAAATGAAGATCCCAGAAGATCTTGGGATAGAGGTAGGGGATCTCGTGAGAGTGAGAAAGGGAGACATAGTCTACGAGGGAATCGCGATGCCGAAACACTCGTACTCAGCACCCGATATGCTCGTTATAAAGCTGGGTAGCGGGTATAACATCGGGGTAAAGATCGATAGCACAGCCTCTGTAGAGGTTATTAGGAGGAGGACAGAGCCGCAGAAGCAGAGGGAGATCTCCGCGAACCCCGTGGGCTCGGGACCAGCTATAAAGATTATTGGGACCGGGGGTACTATAGCTTCTAAGGTCGAGTATGAGACAGGGGCTGTCAAACCGGCTATGTCTCCTGAGGAGCTGCTAGAGATCATACCCGAGGCGAGCGAGATCGCTTCGATAGATGTTGAGATCATAATGAGTATCCTGTCTGAGAATATGGAGCCTGGGTACTGGGAGAGGATTGCTGAGGGCATATATAGATCGATGATCACAGGTTATGAGGGGATAGTGGTTACTCACGGCACAGATACCATGGGCTACACAGCATCTGCAATAGCTTTTGCAGTGCAGGATATGAAGATCCCTGTGGTGTTCGTAGGATCTCAGAGGAGCAGTGATAGGCCAAGCACAGATGCTGCGATAAACTTCGTGGGAGCATTGATAGCTGCATCTAGAGCCCCATTTGCCGAATCCGTTGTGGCCATGCATGCCGATACCTCTGATACGGAGATCGCTATCCATAGGGGGACCAGGGTTAGGAAGATGCATACATCGAGGAGGGATGCTTTTCAATCTATAAATGCGAGGCCAATAGCCAAAGTAGATCCTTATAGAAGAGAGCTGAGGATCATAGACAGCGATTACAGACCCAGAGGTAAGGGTGAGCCCAAGCTTTTTAACGGCTTTGAGAGGAAGGTTGCCCTTATATATAGCTACCCAGGAATAGAGTCGGAGATCATAGATATGCTCATAGATAAGAGATATAGAGGAATCGTGATAGCCGGTACAGGCTTCGGCCACGTACCTGAAAAGCTCATACCCACTCTAAGAAGGGCGGTAGAGGAGGGGATCCCGGTGGCCATAACGTCACAGACTCTCTATGGAAGAGTTAACCTTATGATATATACAACGGGGAGGGAGATGCTGAGGGCAGGAGTGATTCCGTGTGAGGATATGTTACCGGAGACAGCTTATGTAAAGCTCTCATGGATCCTGAGGAGGACCAGAGAGCTAGACGAAGTAAGAAGGCTAATGCTGACAAATATTGCTGGTGAGATTAGCACGAGACATAACATAGACCTATATAGAAAGACCTAGCATAGGACCGAGGGGCAGCTATCTAGCTAACCCTGGTTTCAAAGATATATGGGTGTGATGCCCAGTATATTTGGTATATATTATGGAACTCTATATGTTGGTAGGGACATTCTCTATAGTGGCTAGAGATCCTGGCAACGGCGATTTCGGCGTAGCAGTTGCTACAGCAGCTCCAGCAGTCGGAGCTCTGGCCCCCCACGCTATCGCTGGTGTCGCTGCTCTATCAACCCAGTCCTTCGTTAATGTAGAGCTTGGGAGAAAGGCTGTGAGGATCGCTGAGCTCGGTGTTAGGATTGGAGATGCGATAGAGTCCCTTTTAAAAGTGGATCCGCATAGGGAGTATAGACAGGTGATAGGTGTTGATAACCAGGGATCCTATGGATATACAGGCTCTAAATGCGTTCCCTGGGCCGGCCACATAGCTGAGAGCGATGTGGCAGTTGCTGGAAATATGATTGCTGGTGAAGCTGTTTTAGAGGCTATGTTGAGAGCTTATAGGAGATCGTCTGGAGATCCATTTCCCCTGAAGCTATTAAAGGCCCTCAGGGCTGGTGAAGAGGCTGGTGGAGATGTTAGGGGTAAGCAGTCCGCTGCTCTCCTCATAGCTTCTAAGAATCCTAGATGGGAATATAATTTGAGGGTTGATGATCACAGCGATCCTGTGAACGAGCTAGTAAGGATATATAATAAGGTGGTAGAGACTATGGAGATCTTTAAGAGGAGATATGGAGAGCTAATGGATATAATGAGGCTTTAGAACGCTCACCAGAACGACGATCAGCTATCTCTAGCGGGATTAATGCCTATGTGGATTAATATATGGAATGTTGTAAACTAGTATATGGAGACCTTTATGAAAGATCCTTTAGATCTTTTGAAGAAATTGATACCGCTTAAATGCGTTAACGATCCCAGTACAGGTCTAAGGCCTGGTGACACGTGTATTAGGGGTGTAGAGGAGGTTATGAGAGAGGGTGGAATGGATCCAAAGTCTATTGAGAGCAATAATTTCTATACTCTATTCGATATGCATGGCTCCGGAAACCCGGTGATCCTCTACCTAGCACACTACGATGTCGTGCCTCCAGGCCCTTCTTGGAGCTTCGATCCTTTCACTCCGAGAGAGATGGGTGGGAAGCTATATGGTAGGGGGTCTGCTGATGATCTAGGGAATGTGGCTGTCCTAATATCGGCGTTCAGGGATATAGAGAGAATCGTGGATAAGTATGGGGGCACGATAGTGGTTGCCTTCAGCGGTGACGAGGAGATCGGGGGCTATAATGGTGCGAGGGTTCTTAAGGAGTATCTGAGAGGGAGAAACCTCTTCCCCAGATATATGATCAATGCCGATGGTTCCGGTCTAGTTATAATAAATAGGAGGAGGAATTCCTTTAAAATGACAGTGGAGGCTGATGCAAAGAGAGTCGATGCCAGGGGATCTATTGATAGGGTTGTGAAGAGACTGTCTAGTAGGAGTTATCACGCCGCATATTTCATCCCAGGGTCTGACGTGCACCCCCTGATAGATCTAGCTAGGGAAGTTCTGGAAAGGGATCTCCTGGTATCTAGTATGGGTGGCGAGTTTGTTAAGTCCAACGTCCTTCCCCAGAGTGTGTGGGCAGAAATTGTAGATCCAAATGGTGGTGGTGAAGCAACAGCTGATCTAGGGTTAACAGAGCTTGTAAAGATCATACCCCCCATAACGAGGATCTCTGTGGATCTAGATTTCCCAAGCATCTATGGTATAACAGCAACACCTAACGTTTATAGCTTCACAGGCTCGAAACATATCCTCGAGATCGATGTCAGAGCGCCTTTAAAGGATCACACAGGCCTCGAAAAGGTGGTCAAGCAACTCATAGAGGATCTTCAACCAAGTCTCAGGATAAGGGTCTCCGGGGGAGGAGGATATCTCAACACGCCCAGGAATTCCATAATAGTCGCTAAGTCCATCAAAACACTTGAAAAGATAGGGATCAGAGGCTCGGTAGTTGAAAGGGCTGGGGCAAGCGATTCAAGGTACTTCTCCCCAGAAGGAGTAGAGGCAATAGATTTCGGCCCAGTAGGAGGCAATATACATGGACCAGATGAATACGTAGAGATATGGAGCCTAGAGAGAGCTAAAAGCTTCTATATAAGGGTTCTCGAAGAGCTCCTATCAACTGATAGAACAACCACATTTTAGATAATCTTCAGCCCACTCTACTAACTAGGTATAGCTCTACCTTATCTGATCACTCTAAGCTCTTTCAATTTTATAGTAGATCATCTCGATAACATCCCCACCCGCCTCCCGGGCAATATGCTATAAGAAGCTTCTCGGAAAGGCTGTGGAGCCTAACGTCACCGTGCTCCTATCTAGGTTTAAAACCCCGAAGCCCTTCTGGGCATAGCCCTCATAAAGGGCTTCTAGGGCCTTAAGATAAATATTTATCAATGCTGCTACCTCTCTATGCCATCTCTCACCTCCCTTGCTACAAACACCTATTCTATCCTCCCCATACTCTATCAAGGCATTGTGTATCGGGCATATCTTAGATGTATTCCTAGGATCCACCATGAGCACCGGTACTCCGTATTCCCTAGCCTTGTCTATTATCGCGTTGAGCTCTCCCTTCAATGCACTCTGATATATCCTGTGCCTCAACTGCCTATTCTTATACCTGCTGATCATGATCCTGATGTCATCTCTAGATATTCTCTCAATAGCCATTACTCCTCTCATCCTCATGGCTTTCCTGACTATCAGGTTTGCTGTCTTCATCCTATAGTCCCTCTTCTCCTTCCCCTCCTTAAGCTTTTTCATAGCCTTTCTAGTCTCTCTACTATCGGATCCATTTCTCCTCTGAATGCTTTTCTTCCCATAGCTATAGCCCAGGGTTGTCTCTGCAAGATCTGTTTCTAGGATTATTGTGAATGTCTCGTATAGAGTTGCTAAGGAGTTCTCATTAACATCAACAGGCTTAACAATATCCTCAGGCTTGTGGATCTCGACCTTCTTCTCTAGGGATAGGTGGAAAAGCACCCTCCTACTCCTCCTATCAAGCTTAATCTTAGAATGGGATGTCGGTTTAAAGCCTCTTGTCAGTAGCTTATAGAACTCCTTAGAAGGCTCTAGATCGAGGTGCGCCCAACCCATATGAGTATGAATGGCAACACTTGTGAAGAAAATGTTCTCAACGCCATTTATATTGATCTTCGTAGCATCCATAGGTTTCAGATTTCCATAGGCGGTCATCAACTAGCCATAGGCTAGCACTATTGATCCTCGGAACTAGTATTCCATTGCTCATCTCTAGATCAACCTGGTGCCGAGCGATCTCCCAAGATCTCCGCTAGAGATATCTCTTGATCCTCCTACCTCTAAGATCCCTTTCCCCCAGACCTAGATACTTAACCAATTCATCAAAGATCTCTCTAGAGTATTGCCTAGCCCTGTTCCTTTTCCTTCTTAGAGAGGAAATCCTTTCAACAGCATCCTGACAAACTCCGTGAACATAGTGGGACGGAATATTTGGATAGATATTCCTTAGCTCTCGATACCTCCCATTCTTAAGCCTATAGTAATTCTCAATTATATTTCTAGATGCTTGGGGAGGCACATCTCCAAGCATCTTGCTATATATGTTCACGACCTCTTCTAATAACCTGAACTCCCTCCTAGATAACTGCTTTGAAGGCAGGATAGCGGTTCTGCTAGCAACTATCTTATCTCCTGGCTTTGCAACTCACATCCACCTCTTATCCCTCTTCTTACTCCTCCCAGCCATTAACCCTGGACCTCTCTTTGTTCCTAAACCTCTACTCCAACCATTAATTAATAATGAACATATATAAAAAGATTTCTACCATCATGAAAAAAGCTACAGCCTAGCTAGAGCTGAGGAGGAGAAGAGTACATAGACCCTAGCTCCCCCTAACACTTCTTCTAACTTCTTTTCCTCCCTCAAATGAATCTCTATCGTCTGGTGTACTTGATTGAAGATTGGTGTTGTAGGTTGCGGTGTTATAGGCTTGACAATAGCATACTTCCTTGAAGCCAGAGGTTTTGATGTAAACCTCGTATGTAGCGATCTCCCCGGGAGCTCCTCTAAAGCTAGTGGTGTTATAATTACCGTCTCCTTTACCCCAACTCCCTGGCCTGGCCTTGTGAACGTTCTGAAGGCTCTTATGAGTTTCGTGGCCCCTGGCAATTGGCTCAAGGGAGCTTCCGAGCGTGAGTGGTCTCAGATGGCTTCTAGATGCTTACAAGGCTAGAGGTGGTAGGGTTGATGCTGTCAAAGCTCTAGCTTCTAGGTGCCTTCAACTACTACAAGGAGCTCCTAGGAAGGCTTAATGTTAGGTACTCACAGGGCGTCATAGCCTTATACTCTAGGAGTGAGAATGCTGAGGTCCACGCTAGGCTACATGGTGGTAGGCTTGCATACAAGGATGAGGTTGAAGCTCTAGGCTTTAAGGGGTTTGAGGCTGATGTTGTAGCCGAGGATGAGGTTGCAGTGGTGGAGCTCCTAGGAGCTCTGAGGAGCACGCTTACCTCAAGGGTTTTGGAGGATATCGTGGTCAACATTAAACCCGTAAGTGACGGGGTGGAGGTTGCCTTGGAGAAGGGTGGTTTGTTAAGGTTAGACTCTGTTATTATAGCTCTAGGTGCTTGGAGCTCAAGGATTTTAGAGAAGCTTAACTGAGGATACCACTTAAACCTGCTAGAGGTTAAGCCTTAAGATTTAAAACACCTAAACCACCTGTGGGTATGTCAGCTATACTCGAAGACTACGGGATCGTAGTACTACCTGTACGCGAAGACCTAACAATAGTGTCAAGCTTCTTCGAGTTCAAAGGCTTCACATCGGAGTGGAGCGAGGAGAGGCTCAAATGGCTTAAAGGCGTACTATTGGAGCACGTGCCCACTCTTAGAGATGCTAGACTTGAAGGCTACCAGACGGGCTTTAGACCCTGTACACCGGACATGCTACCCGTAGTAGGGGAGCTCCCAGGCTTCAAGAACATCTACATAGCTATAGGTCCTTGCAGACTCGGAGTTATCCTAGCTTCTGTAACTGCAGAGCTAGTACTATCTATATGCAATTCTACTATAGAATGGAAGGACTTCTCTGCTATGGGGTGCGGGTTATGTACATTTCTTCAGCATTTCCACTACTCCCGGATCCCCTGCCAAGAGGATCCCATGTCTCGCTATTTCCTCGATTATCCTCCGCCTCTCATGGCACATTTTCATAATTTCCTCTAGCGTGTAGACTCTCGGCTCTACGTCTATTCCCAGTTTTGTCTCTATGTAGTTCGCTGAGCGATCGATGATTCTTCTCGGATCCTTCCTCACGACGATGACAACATCTGCATCTGAGAAGGCTGTGTGATCCCCTCTCGCGAGGGATCCTATCAACACTATAGCCAGCACGTTTTCGCTCTTCTTGCTCAACGCATACTCCCTAAGCCTCTTAAGGACCGCATCGCGATCAAGCCTGAAGACCCTTACTTCTGACAAAGTCGATCACCATCCTGGCGTACTTAACAGCCCTCTCGGCGTCTTCCCGAGAGTAGTAGTCTGCAGGGGCTCCCTCGACGTGAAAGTTGGGGTATCTCGTTGGGCCGTAGTGCCTGTCCAACTCCCTAGCCTTGTCGATGAGCTCTCTAGGGGGCTTGTGCTCTTCGGGGAGCTCTTCGAGCATGCGGGAGACTGAGTGTCCCCAGACCTCCATTCCGAGGTGCTGGTAGAGGGCTTTGACTGCTTTCTCAGCCGCCTGCTGAGCCACGAAACAAGCCCACTCATAGTAGTCCGCATCCATGATCCTCTCCGCAAGCTCCAGATCCCTGAGGGACTGTCTGAACCAGTCTCTCGCTCGAGAAACCACGCTTATGCACCATCCTATCTCGACTATTACTTCGCATGAGGGGTTAAAACAGGCTAGCTACACGTCTTGAAGCAACACTCCCTTTCGTTTCGAATAACGAAGACCCTGAACCCAGGATCTAGGATCGATCTTATATAATACAATCCAGAAGGATCCCATAAAGAGAAGCTCCTGCCCACGGGAAATTCTGTGAATAGAATCGAGATCAAAGGAAAGATCTACAAGATATTCATGGCAGATGCTGCCAACCCTACATCTTTTGAGAGCTAAGGATCTAGAGTTGACATCAGGACAAGCCTCGTCCCTTTTAGAGCAGGTAGGAGGTTAGTTTGCTAGCCAAGATGATAGTTTTTCTAGATCTATGTTTCCGCCTGTAATCATGGCTATTACTTTCAAGCCGCGGATTCTATCCCTTATTTTATAAGCGGCGGCGAGCGAAGCGGCTCCTGCAGGCTCTGCTATGATCCCCTCGAGCTCTGCTAATAGCTTTATTGCTCTTATTATCTCCTCATCCGATACTAGAATAACATCATCGATCCTATCCCTGAGGATGCCGAAGGGAAGCTCGTAGGCCCTTGCTGTGGCGAGGCCCTCTGCTATGGTGTTTGCCGATCCTGTGCTGATGAGTCTTTTCTGTCTCCATGATAGGTAAAAGCTGGGTGCCCCCTCTGCTTGAACCCCTATAACCTTTATTGATGGATCAGCACTCTTGGCAACGATCACAGCGCCGCTGGCCCCAGACCCGCCTCCAATAGGGTTTATTATTATATTCACATCAGGCAGATCCTCTATGTTCTCTAGATGCATCGTAGCCACTCCCGGGTATAGCAGAGGCTCATTTATCGGGTGTATATAGAGCATCCCTCTCTCCTCTGCAAGCTTCTCTGCATACTCTCTAGCCTCTTCAAATATAGACCCGTGGAATATGATCTCCGCTCCTAGGTCTCTCAAAGCCTCAACCTTTGTTCTCGATATATTATGAGGCATGACAATCGTTGCTTTCGCACCATATATGGATGCCGAATATGCTATTGATTGTGCATGATTACCCGTCGAGGCTGTTATAACACCTCTGCTAGACGCTTCATCAGCCTTTATACTCATATAGTGCAGCCCTCCTCTGACCTTGAAAGATCTCGTTATCTGTGTGTTCTCCAGCTTCAGATATATATCTAAACCCAGGATCCTCGATAACCTTCTAGAATATCGTAAAGGTGTTCTGACTATGTGCTTTGATATAAGGGTCCTAGCTCTATAAATGTCTCTAAGGCTATAGAACATCGGGAATACATCTCCATCCCTTGTTAGGCATAGTATTTAATAAGCCTTCCGATCCACGCTATTTAGTGCAGGCTCACTATTTTATAACCTCCTCGGAAACCTTAATAGGGGATCTTAGATGTCGATATATTTCGGCAATTGGAGACCTAGGCAGGGGAATATTCTTGAGGAGTTCCTGGCTGAGATCCAGACTAGGGGTAAGCCTAGATATGATTGGAGTAGATCTATAGACTGGTCCAGAGCCAAGGTATATGATCTCTCACAGCCTTTGAGCGTCAACACACCCCCGTTCCCCACCTACCCTCCCTTCGAGATCAGGTGGATCAAGACTGTTCAGGAGCACGGTGTCAATGCTCAGTATATACAGACACCCTTCCACATCGGGACCCACATGGATGGCCCCCTACACTTCGATACCGCTGGTCTAGATATAGCCTCCATACCGATCGAGTATTGGATAGGGGAGGGCGTTATTGTTGATATAAGCGATGAGGTAGGGGATCTAGATATATATACCTCGGACATGGTGGAGAGGAAGTTAAAATCCTATAACTTATCGCTCAAACCCTTCGATATCCTAGTAATACATACAGGCTATAGCAGATATGCCTGGTACAAGGCGGAGGCAAATCCTGTGAGGTATATGCTCAAACATCCAGGCCCTATGAAGGAGTTTGCTGATTGGCTGATCAGGAATAAGATTAGGTGGACAGCTGTAGACGCAGTCTCACAGGATCATCCCCTCAACACGGTTATCAGAAGGGTTAGACCGGATATAGTGGCGGAGTTTAAGAGAAAGTTTGGGAGGGATGTGGATGAGGTGATGCCATGGCCTGAGAATTATCAGCTGATGCACACATACCTCTTCCCAAAGGGTATTCTCCATGTTGAGAATGCCGGGGGGGATATAGATAAGGTTCTCAATAGAAGGTGCTTGATAGCATCTTTCCCCGACAAGATCGTCGGTGCTGAAGCAGCATTCTGCAGGCTAGTTGCTATATGCTCTGACTAGCAGGCGAGATGGGCAATGCCGAGGATCGTTAATATAGTTAAGAAAGGGCTTTACAGGGATTCTGTGCATCTCCTCCACATAAGCGACCATGTTAGGAGACTCGATGGTGTTCTTAATGCAATGATAGCTATGGGGACTAAGCTTAACAAAGAGATCCTCGCTAGGGAGGGTCTCCTATCCTCCGAGGGTAGTGATGCGGGTGAGAACGATCTTATTATAGCCCTGAAGATATCAGATCTAGCAGATCTAAATGTGATCCTTGCTAAGGTAGAGGATCTACTCTCGAAAACCCCTACACAGGATCTGGAGATCTACAGCGATCTAGACTATGCCCTGGACACCAATAGAGATATAAACCTAGCCCTAGTATCGGTTCCAGGCCAATATGCTAAAGAAGTCGTTATGAAGCTCCTAGATAGAGGGCTCCATATACACCTCTTCAGCGATCACGTACCCATAGAACATGAGGTGGAGATGAAGAGATATGCCATTGAAAAGGGGCTCCTTCTAATGGGGCCAGAGGCAGGGACATCTATAATATCAGGTGTTGCCATAGCCTTTGCAAACCAGGTTAGAAGAGGGCCTGTGGGCATTATATCAGCATCTGGTACAGGTCTTCAAGAAGTCAGCATCCTTCTACATAGGATCGGCCTCGGCATATCCCATGGGATCGGCGTTGGAGGCAGGGATCTCAGTAAAGAAGTGGGGGGTATAATGACGCTTTTCTCGATAGACGTGTTGGAGAGAGACGACATGACAGAGGTTATCATAATCATATCTAAACCCCCCTCAAAAGAGGTTATTGAGAGGGTTCTAGATAGAATATCCCGTGGGGAGAAGAGGTATGTGACATGCTTTGTTGGAGGCGATATAGTAGATCTGGATCCTAGGCTTAAGGGACGCATCTCACAGGCAAAGACTCTCCACGGCGCTGTCCTAGAGACTGTGAAGATCTATAGGCCGGATCTATATCGAGATGCCTATAACAAGCTCTGGATCGAAGACCGACTTTTGGTAGAAATATCAGAGGCTACATCAAGGCTTAGGGAGGATCAGAGATATATTAGGGGTCTATTCACGGGTGGAACATTGGCGTATGAGGCTATGCTGATCCTCAGTGAGTATGTGAGGGATATATATTCTAATACCCCTCTCAAAGAGGATCAGAGGCTGCTGGATCCCTGGAGAAGTGTTGGAAACACGATAATAGATCTAGGGGGTGGAGAGTTTACAGAGGGTAGGGCACACCCGATGATAGATCCAGGGATAAGGGTTATGAGGATTATTGAAGAGGCCAGCGATCCCGAGGTCGCTGTGATTATGCTGGACTTCGTCCTAGGCTATGGAGCACATCCAGATCCGGTTGGCGTTCATGCTGATGCTATTAAAAGGGCGATTAATATAGCTAGATCTTCAGGCAGAGATCTAGTAATCCTAGCACATGTAGTCGGATCAGAAGAAGATCCGCAGATCGCCTCTGCCCAAGAGGATATGCTTAGAAAACTAGGTGTTATAGTTCTACCAACAAACGCCACTATGGCGGTCTCAGCAGCTATGATAGCCTCTAGAAGGGCTGATCAGAAGCTATTGCTAGACTTTCAGAGGAAATTCATAGAGATAGGTTTATAGATATTGAGGTATAAAGGATGCCATTAATAGAAAATCTGGTGATTATAGTATGAGCGTCTGGAGAGATTCTGTAGTTTCGAAAGAATCTAGAGAAATCAATATTGATAAGGCGCTACAGCTCCTCAGATCTAGACCAAGAGTAATTGGGATCGGGCTAGAGCACTTCTCTAGAGAACTTAAGAGGCAGGGGGTGAGGGTTATACATGTTAATTGGCAGCCTAGGCCGAGGCTTGAGAAGGATTTAGAGGATATTCTATCGAAGATCCTATAGCCATTAATACGAAATGCTAGATCCAAAAACCACAGCTTATTAGTTGGCTGTAGTGAATATTCACAGAGTGATAAGATGCCGAGGATAAGGGTCGTGAGGTTTCAGGTAGAGGGTGGTAAGGCTTCTCCCGCACCGCCTCTGGGACCTACCCTTCAGCAGCTTGGCCTAGATCCTGCGAAGGTTGTTGATGATATCAATAGGGCTACTAAGAATTATCAGGGGCTACAGGTTAGGGTTGATGTGATAGTGGATCTAGATACCATGAAGTACGATCTAAGGGTGAAGCTTCCAACCACAACAAGCCTCTTGCTGAGCGCGGCTGGTGCTAAAAGCCCCTCAGGAGATCCTGCCCATAAGAAGGTTGGCGATATAAGCCTTGAAAAAGCTATAGAGATAGCTATTCTCAAGAAGCCCGAGCTTAATGCTAAGAGCCTTAAAGCAGCGGTGAAAACAATTCTCGGGACTGCTAGGAGCATTGGGATTACTGTTAATGGCAAAGATCCCAGGGAGGTTCAGGCGGAGATAGATAGGGGGCTCCACGACGAGATTATGCTTAAATATGAGGATAAGTGGAGATCTCGGTAGGGGGTTATAATGCCGTCAAAGGAGATCTTGGCTGAGAGGATCTCGGAGGCTATTAAGCTGGGGAAGGGCAGGAGGTTCAAACAGAGTGTTGAGCTAGTGGTGGTTTTCAAGGGGATAGATCCCAAGTCCCCTAAGGCAAGGTTTAGGGATCCGGTGTATCTTCCGAAGGGGCTTGGCAAGAGCCCATATATATGTATCGTGGCAGATGGAGACACCCTTATAAGGGCTAGGAATGCCGGTGTTGATCTTGTCTTGTCTAGGGAGGAGCTTCAGAAGCTTAGCAAGAAGCAGGCTAAGGCAATAGCTTCTAAATGTGATTGGATCCTCGTTAGAACAGATCTTATGGGCCTTGCAGGCAGGATCCTTGGGCCAGCCATCGGCCCTAGGGGAAAGGCCCCAATACCGCTAGATCCCAATGCTGATGTGAATTCTCTGCTGAAGTACTATAGATCCGTTACGAGATTGAGGAATAAGGAGCAGCCATTCGTCTCAGGGATCATAGGTACTGAGGATATGAGCCCCGAGGATCTAGCTGAGAACGCCCTAGCAGTTCTAGGCTTTATAGAGGGGAAGATCGAGCAGCCCTTATCAACCGCTGTTAAGAAGATTATTGTGAAGACCACAATGGGCGTTCCTGTGGAGGTGCCTCTCTGATGAAGGGCAGGACTAGGAGACTCTTTGAAAAGGCGCTTGCAGAGACTACGAGGAAGAGACCGGCTAGGGCTAGAAGGTCTATTGAGGATAAGAAGGTTCTTGCAGAGGAGATCAAGAAGATCCTATCGGAGTCTAAGAGCTTTGTAGTGATATCTGCTACAGGGCTTCCTGGACAGCAGTTCCTCGAGATCAAGAAGAAGCTCGAGGCCCAGGGGCTTAGCCTGAAGATGATCAAGGGGAAAGTTTTTGTGAAAGCAGCTGAGTCCCTGGGTCTTAGAGGTATAGAGAAGATAGCTCCTCTAATCTCGGCTCCGAGTATCTTTATCTTCTCAAAAACACATAATGTCTTCGAGCTAGGAGAGATTGTTAGAAGCACCAAGGCATATAGAGAGGCCAAGCCAGGGGACAAGGCTGATGCAGAGATAGTGATACCAGCAGGTCCAACTGGTATACCCCCGGGACCCATGATAAGCGTCTTTGGAAGGCTTAAGATCCCTGTTCAGCCCAGGGGGTCGGAGATCCATGTGGTAAGAGATACAGTAGTTGCTAAACCAGGTCAGGAGATAAGCCCAGAGCTAGCGTCACTTCTAAGCAAGCTCGGAATAACGCCTTTCATAGTCTCGCCAAAGATCGTTGTGGGATATGAGGAGGGCCTAGCAATACCTGGAGAGGCTCTGGTGCTGGATATAGAGGGTGCTAGGAAAATGCTCAGAGAAGCGGCATCGACGGGGATAGCCCTAGCAACTGAGATAGTGGTTCCAGAAGCATATATAGTGGAGGCGGCGATAAGAAAAGCAATCACTAGAGCGTCAGCACTATCAACAGAGCTGGGTATAGTAACACCTCTAAACGCCCAGATAGTTATAGCCGGGGCATATGCAAGGGCCTTAGCACTGGCTCAGGAGATCCAGAAACACGTAGATCTAGGCTTGAAGATAGAAATCCAAGCCCCAAAGACACAGCAAGCACAGGTGGTGGAAGAGAAGAAAGAGGAAAAGAAAGAGGAGAAGGAGGAAAAGAAAGAAGTTAGTGAGGAAGAGCTTGAGCAGGGTCTCTCAGCTCTCTTTGGATAGGGATGAACAACTATTTTATGCATATTTATCGATCTCTTCTTCCTCAATGGTTTCTACAGCATAGTGGATATAGATCCTAATTGCATGTTAGATCCGCCAGATATGTGCCAGCATTTATCAGGACTATTGAGATCGTTGAAAATGGTTTTATATATGTGTAACCTCTACCCCGCATCAGAGGAAATATTGTTTTTCAATATAGTAAGCGGATATCTACCTCTTAGTATGTTCTGGGATCCTTTCAAGTATTCTTCTCGCTATTCTATAGTGGACAGCATCTATCATTTGATCACCCATTCTAGCTGCTCCCTTCCCCTTTTTTACAGCCTCATCGAAGAGCTCAATCACCTTCCTAGCCCACTCGATCTCTTCCTTTGAGGGTATGAATATCTCGTTGGCGATCTCGATCTGGGATGGATGTATAACTGTTTTGCCCACATAGCCGAGCTTCTTAGCCTCTATAGCGTCTCTCCTAAAACCCTCTAGATCTTCTATTTTGAAGTAGACCTTGTCGATCGCGTCAATACCATATGTTGAGGCTGTGATCGCTACTAGGCTTTTAATATATATATTACCCTCATAAGCGCTTAACTCGCCTCCTACGCTGAGGGCTAGGTCTGCAGGACCCCATGTTATAGCTGTTATACCCTCTGACCTAGCTATATCCTCGATTCTCAAGAGCCCCTTGGCTGTTTCTATAAGTGGGAGGATGCTTCTCCCAGTTGCTCTGTATATGAAGCTTAGATCCCCCTCAGCTTTTGGGATCATTATACATGATACCTTATCCCATCTAGAGATATATGCGAGATCTAGGATCCCATTTGCTGTGTGTATGGGGTTTATCCTCACACAGATCTCCTTACCCCTCCAATCAAGCTCTTGAAGGAGCTTTGAGAGGAGCTCTCTAGCCCTCTCCTTATCATCTGGGGGAACAGAGTCTTCGAGATCAAATATATAGGAATCCGCATCTAGCTCAGCTGACTTTCGGATCTTCCTCTCATCATTTCCAGGGACAAAGAGCATGCTCCTCCTCAGCATAGGCTATCCCCATCTATAACCCCTCTTAGGAACCATTATAACCCTCTCACACTCGAGCACAAGCTCGTTGTTCTGATTATAGGCCCTTGTCTTGATCCTCACGATCCCAAAGCCAGGCCTGCTCTTAGACTCTCTAGCCTCGATTACCTCAGCTTCAGCATAGATCGTATCCCCCGCGAAGACAGGCTTGTGGAACCTCACATTCTCGATCCCAAGCATGAACCCCCTAGAAGATAGATGTGTTGTAAGCCCTATAGCGATCCCCAGTGTTAGAATTCCATTGACAACAAGTCTACCTCTAAACGGCTCCCCTGGATAGCTCTTCTCAACATAGCCCTTATCAAAGTGTATAGGGTTCACATTATTTGTTAAAAGGGAGAACCATATGTTGTCAACATCCGTTATAGTTCTTCCGACGGGGTTTCTATACTTAAGCCCGGGCTTTAGATCCTCGAAATAGGGGCCTGAGAGAATCTCCTCTAAATTCGAGCTATAGACCTCCAGCATAGACACCCAATATCCTATATGGCTATATTGAATATATAGGTATTTTAGGCATCATTCTCAAAACCATAAGAAAATCTATATATTATTGAAGCTCAAAAGATCTAAGCGTGTATGCGAGATCCCCATAGACTATGAATTATTAGATGATCTGATATATTACGAAGCTGTAAACCCTTTGCTCTAAGAAGACCAACCTCCTCCCAGACCTAAAGACGAGCTTTCAGATTGCAAAAAAGCTGTGTGGGTGAGGATCTCTGAGGGCCAATAAATATCATCAGTACCTGATATGAAAGACTTTAAACTATAATTTATTGTATTTAATATGATTTTTCTAGTATTACTTCGAATATATGGTCTATTGTTGCTTTTAAGTGTTTTAGAATACTATTGGTTAGTTAGTATGTGTTTTAGAAGCTATTTAGTTTATATGGAGGTGGATCACGGTGGATGTTGGACAGAGCTGACCAGATCCAGTATCTTAGAAAGAACCATCTGAGACACCTATACACTTCAAGGCCTAGGGTTATAGATCGTAGTGGAAGCTCCTAGTTCGCTTGAATATTAGATGCAGATAGATACAGAGATTCTCAGATAGACCTTGAGGATCGTCTTTATGGCTGAGAGCCCATCCTTTAATGTGGAGGAGGATCCATAGATCTACGGCCTATATATTTCTCCAGAATCCCCGAAATATTTATTCTGAGATAGAACCCAGAGCTGTTATAACTAACGCTAGCGCCAGGTATTCCAGCCGCTTGTCCCTCGATGGTCATTGATTGTCATTGATATTAATTTG
>Ga0080007_1051806_pt1 | contig 42950 bp, 39 predicted proteins | sample OctOCTMetagenome_FD_69210 | JGI IMG/M metagenome (GOLD analysis project Ga0080007, IMG submission 69210) | Hot spring and microbial mat streamer communities from Octopus Spring Streamers, Yellowstone National Park, USA - OCT_B (SPADES... | ecosystem: Environmental > Aquatic > Thermal springs >...
TCGGGGAAAATTTTGGCGTTAAGGCTTCTGGTGGAATAAGAGATAGAGAAACAGCAATAAAAATGATTTTAGCAGGTGCTAATAGAATAGGAACATCAACCGCTATATAAATTTCAAAAATACTAATTCATCCAAAAACTTACAAAACGGCTGTGATAGGAATTCAATTAAAACTTCTGTTTTTATTGATGGGGGTAAAATTCTTCTAATTAAAGCATATTTTAAATTTCTTGCTATTTCAACTATATTTTTACCTTTTTCTTCTAATTTTTCGTTTTTATAATAAGGAACTATTTCATAAATACCCAAAAATAAAAGATTGGGAGAAAATTCTTTATCTCTATTTTGAAAGAGCTTGTAATACTTTAAAATATCTTTCTCTTCAATTTCTTCAAAATGTGTTATTTCGCCTTCTTTGTCAAAATATGGCAGTGGATACTTAAAAAATAAAAGATGACCAAATTTGAAACCCTTCAATTTCAAATTAACACATTCGCCAATTAAATTTTCAAAATAATTATTTGAATTTTGCTTATAATTTGAAGTTATAAATTTTACAGAAAATATAAATGAAAGATTTGGATTTTTTACATAAACTTTAACTTTCCTTTCAGTTTCCCTAACTATTTTGTAATTTCCTTTCATACTTATAAAAATATCAACCCTTTTTGAAGAAAATTCTCCATCAATTTCAACTTCCTTTCCATTTAAATAAAAAACATCAAAATCAATTTTTAAATTCTCTTTTAAGTGTTCTTTTATACTTTTCGCTATAAACCCGTGCAATGGTAATAATTTGTTTGTACCTCTTGAACCTTTTTTACCTTTCAGATAGTCCATTAAATAGTTAAAATAACTTTGGTACAAAGACGCTTTTAGTCCTTTTTCCTTTATACAACCAAAAAACAAACTCATCTATTTCCTCCTTTTTGCTTAATGTTCTTAACTTTTCTATTTCATCTTTGTTTAATATAGGAATTTTTATTTTTTCAAGAAAAATTTTAGAATAAGCCCTCCAATTATCTCTATATGGTTTTGAAATGATAAACATGTATTCTTCAATAATTGAGCTATTCAAAATTTTTTCCATAATTTCAAATTCATAAGGAGGGTTAAAAATTCCATAACCTGCATAAAAAAGGGCAAATTCTTTATCGCAGTAAATAAATATAGGTCGTTTGCTTATTGATGGTGTTAAAATTTTCTTTCCAAATAAATTTTTTATTCCTTGCGTTCTACCAAAAGCATACCAGTTTTCATATCTTTTCTTCCCTTTATCCCTTTTTAAAAGAATTTCTTTATTAGCTAAAAGATAGTTGTAAGCATTTGGGAATTTTTCTTTAAGTTTTTCTTCATCTATAAGTCTTCCGTTTTCATAAGGAAAAATAATTCTTAACTTATTATTCTTAATGTCTTCTCTTGATTTAATTTTTGTGTTCTTGATTATTTCTTTTGTTATTTGTTTTTCAATTTTAAAATTATCCAAATAATAAAAATTCTCATCTTCATTTTTTGGATTAAAGATAAAAACTTTATCTTTTAATGTTGCTATACCAACTCTGATATCACCAATTTTTAATGGATGATTTTGAACAATCTCAAATATATTATTTTCTGATAATCTAAATTCAAAAACATTTTTCCAAGAGGAGCTAACTTCATAAAAGCTATTACCTGTATATCTAAAATAACGATAATATCCTTTTGATTTTTTCAAAATAATTATTGAGATATAAGTTGTAATTTTTGGGAAGATTTGAAAATGGTCAAAATCATAAACTTCAACTTGAAATTCATTTCTTTTTAAAAACTTTCTAAAATTTTCTCCTGCCTTTGACCAAAGCCAAGAATTCGGAATAATAAAAGCTAAGTATCCATTATCTTTTAGAATTTTAATTGATTTTTCCAAAAATGCATAAAAAATATCCGTATCACCTTTACAAAACGAAAAATTATTAAAGAGAAATTCTTTATAATCATCTTCAAGATTTTGAATTCTTATAAATGGTGGATTTGAGATTATTAAATCATATCCTTTCCCTTGAAAATTTTTCAAAAAATCACAATTGAAAAATTTTATTTTAGGATTATCTTTAAATGTTATTTTTGCTCTTTCAATAGCACTTTTATCAATATCAACACAGTGAATTTCATAATTTTCTAATTTTTCAATAATAGCGGAAATAAAAATTCCTTCTCCACAAGCAGGTTCAAGAATTTTCATGTTGTCAAATAAAGTAATTTTATCAAGAATAAAATCAACTATTTCCCTTGGTGTCCAAACTTGTCCAAGTTGTTTATATCCTTTCAAAGTATTATTTATTTAAGGCAGCAGTCATTTTTATTCCCTCTTCATTTTCCTCGGTATTGTCCGAAATCTCTACAACATAATCCTCCCAATCCTCACCATAACTTCTCAACATTTCAGTTAGCATAAGTTCTAATTTTGCTTTTTTGACTTCATCAGTAATGTTCGTTTTCGTAAAAACGACTATGCGAGGTAAAATTGGTGTTTCTTCTTCTTCGGTAAAAATCATACCTCCTGTAAGGACAATAATTCCAAGTACTCCATAGCCCCTCTTTTTTATCTCTTGCTTTATTCTTTTAATTGGTTCTGGCATAGCACATAAATTTTAAAGAAAAAAATTGATTTTAAACAAAGTATTTGTAGTATTTTTGTCTTGTGAAACTACTAAATAAAAACCTTTTACTTTGAAGAAAAATGTTTGAAGAAATTCTAAAATATTTACAAGAAAGAGCAAAAATAGAATTACCTCAATATGATTTTTCAGATAATTCTATACTAACTCGTATTTTCCTATATCCAGCAGCATTTGTAATAGAAAACATTTACAATCTTTTAAAAAAAGGAGAAAATTTTACACAAGATACAGAATTTGCTAAGTCATTAGCCAAAACTTTTCAAATTCCTTTTACATCGGAAATAATAGAACCCGGTGAAATAACTTTGATATTAGAAGATGTAACAAACATAGAAATACCAAAAGGAACACTGATACAGCAAATAGATAATCCAAATTTGACAGCTGTTGTAGCAGACGATGTTTTTCTAACGGAAGAGGAAGTAGAACAAATGATTGGAAATGACATACCCATTAAAGTAAAATTTAACGGAAATTTAGAACTTAATAAAGATGTTATTTTTGAAATTCCAATAAAAAATTTAACTTCTGCTATTGTAACAAAAATCAGCATAAACTTACCAGCCACCAATCCCGATGATGTTATAAATTCTATTTTATCTCAAAGACCATTTATTTATGGAATGACAACTTATGCTGGAATTTTATCATACCTAAACCAATACAATCCTCAAATAGTTCCTCCTTTAAGTCACGATAATCCGAGTGTTGTGTTTGATTTAAGTAAATCAAGAAAAATAAGAAAATTTGTTTTAGGAAATGTTAATACAGAAAATAAAACTGTTGAATTAACTGATTTTGAATACGAAATTCCAGAAAATCAACCTCTAACAATAGATTTGGTTTTGGATATACCTTACTAAGACAAGATTTCAAATCAAAAAATAAATAATTGAAACAAAAAGTTAAACAAAAAACAGAAGAAGTAATTATTGCTGATTAATACTGCATATAATAGCTCTAAGTACTACAGGAGAAATATATAAAGAAAATATTTTTTATTTTTAGGTGTAATATAATATAATATAATATATTACAATTTTAAAATTTTTAAAAAGCTTTAAAATTTTTGGGGGATTCTTTTTTTAAAAATCCCTTTTAAAAAACAAAACCAAATTTTCCTACCTTAGTTTGATTTTTAAAAAACTAACAGAAACTTTTTTGCTTTGATTTAAAAAATTCAAAAAAGTTCTCAAAGTTTTCAAAACTCTCAAATTTTCCAAAAAATTTTCAAAAAACTACCAACTCCCTTGTTAGTTTTTTATATTTTACTTCTTTTCTTTTTTAAAAATCAAAAAATATAACCCAAATGTCTGAAGTTTTTAATTTTTAAGACATTTAAAATAAAGAGGTAAAATCAAATAAAACCTTGCTTTTGATGGAAGTTATTGAAACTTATGGTAATTTTACTTTATTTAGGAGTAATAAACCTCTTTTTTCTTACAAAAAAGAAAAGATAGAAAATTTGGATGAGTTTGTGACAATTTATTCGGTTAGTGAAATGAACATACATCTTATTGTAAAAGGATATAATCCAATTAAACCAGAAGATGGTTTTTTACATATGGTTGTTTGGAGAAGTCAAGGAATGTCTAAGTTTCAATTTAAGTTAATTACAGTTGTTGACCCAGGTGAGTTTGAAGTAAAAGCTTATATTACTCCACCAGTTGTATTTACATACCCTTATATTCTTATTGAATTTTTTGTTTCTGATAGTATAGGTGGGAAACCAATAAAAAGAATACCAATAAAAGTTATTGATAATAGCTTTGCTATGACTCTTTTGAATTACAATCAATTTTCCCCATTTTATAAACAACTTATATTACCAGAATTTTTCTTCCCTCAATTGCCTCCGAGGGTTATAGGTGTTTATCAAAGAATGAGAAGAAACATACAAGTTTGGGGTAGCGCAGTAGCACAAGCTGGAAGAAAACTATTTGTTTTAGCGGTAAAAACTGGTGGTAGTTCTTGTCCATTTCACGGACATTCTTCTGACCCCTCTACATCTTTATCAAAGGATGATTCTTATAGAAATTTAGACACAATAACTTATCAAGCTGATAATTGGTGTAGCAAATGTTTTGGAACAGGAATGTTAGGAGCTTTTGATTATATTAAAATAGCTTATGGTGGTTTGTTTATTGTATCTACCGTTAATCAATATGGTGAGTTTGAAAATGTTGGAAGAGTAATAATTGAAGCTGGCACTCCCATAAAACCTGGTGATTATGTCACTGATTTAAATGATGTATATGTTGTAAAACCGCCTGTTGAGGTTAAAGAATTTTATGAGCTTCCTTTATATTATACTGCTCCTATTGAAGTATTACCAGCTCTAAATCCAATTTCAAGAATAATAGCAACTATTTTAAGAAACTTTGATGATTATTTATGGAGATATAGATTACCAACTGATAAATTGTATGAGCAAGGTGAGATTGGATAATGAAACTTTAAAATTTTAAAGAAATATGAACGCTAAGTGGAAATATATAAGAAGAGTAATAAGGGAAACTGGTGGGAAAAGTTTTTTAAGAGGTGAGGTTCCTATTGTTGAACTACCGATATGGTATTATTCTTGGAAAACAAATTTACTTGTTAACAGCGGTGGTTCAAAGGGTCATGGTTTTGATAATGGTGAATTTTCTTTCAGTAACGAAGAAATAGAAACTAATTTTTTTAATCTTGATAGCAATATTCCTATAATTAGAAAAAACAAACAAATAATCTACGATGTTATAAAAGAAGGCAAAACAAATGTAGGTAAATTTAGTCAGCTCGATATAGAAAGAACACTAAGAGAAAAGATGAAAAGATTAGCTATAATAGACAAATTAGATGTTGATTCTTTGTTTAATGAACCATTTATTGACCAAGATTTAGTTTTTAATAGGTTTGTTTTGAAGGAAAAAATAGAAAGATCTGGAACTTGTAGATTTATTTTTGCTTGTGATTTGTCTGGTTCTGTATCTCATGAAGAAGCTTTTTTATATAAAATTTTGTTTTTTAATGTAGTTAATTATTTCTCAAAACATTTTAACCGTTTAATTATAACTTTTATGGCTCATCAAGTTTCGGTAATTGTGTATGACATAACTTGGTCAAGAAAAGAAGACGATAATTTAACATTTATAAGGGATTTGCTTAATAATAAAGATAACTTAGTTAATCCTAATTATGAATATCCTTACAGAATATGGAATTTAGTTGGTGGCGGTGGAACTTCTCTTAAACAACTAACAAACAAATTAAGCGATGAGAAACAATCAATTGAAAAAAACTACAAAAATGATGTTAAATATTTTGCTTACTGTGGTGATTTTGCCGTAACAAAAGGAGATATAGTTGAATTTATTGAATTATTAAAGGAGCTTAAATTTGATTGGAATATGTTTTTAATAACTAGAAATGAAGCTGATATTGGGTCAGATATTATTAGTAGTTTTCCTGTAAGTTCATCTATTATAAGAGTTCCATATTTTACTGATATTATAAATGTAGCACAGCTTATACTTAAAAAATGGGGGAGTGAAGGGTATCATGTTATCACTCAAAATTGAAGATATTAAAAAAATAGAAGATATATGTCGTAATAAGGGTTTAGATTTTCTTGATATAGAGTGGATTATAACTAGCAATGAAGAAATGGCAGAAGATATATGTGGCGTTGTTCCTAATGATATTTCTTATTGGCAAGATGGTTTAAATTATTGGGAACAAATAAAATATAATAGGAGATGGGAGAATCCTTATGTTTATGGGGTTTTAGAGGTTATATTTGATTTAGGAAATAAAGCAATAGCTTATGTTAGAAATGATATGGATTTTTATGAGCAATTAGCTGTTGTTATTCATGCTATTGCTCATGCTCATGTTTTCAAAAACAACTATATGCGCAAATTATATTTAGACAACATAAAAAAATATTCCCAAAACACACCTATTTATAATAAAGTTTTATCTTCTTATGAAGAAAAATATGGTTTTGAACTGATAGAGGCAATTGAAGATTTAGCTTTTTATTTAGCATTTTATACTTTTGATTTTAAAAATCCAGAATATATTACTGAACCAATGAAAAACTTTTTGCAATACAAAGAAAATGAAGATGTTATAATATCTTCCGAAAAAAGCAGTATAGATTTATCCTCTTTTCCCAATCAAAATATTTTTGACATTTTAGAATTCTTTATAGAGCATTTTCCTAATTTACCCCAATTTATTATTGATGTCTTTGATATATTTAAACAGAGAATGCTTTATATAAAAAGCATCTCCAAAATAAAGTTTGTTCATGAAGGATTTGCTTCTTTCATTGAAAACAAAATATATCCTGAAATTATTCAGTATTTCAAAACTGATAACTTAAAAGGCTATTTAACTTCACGAACCCAACATTACATTTTTAATTCTATTGATACAGAAAGGAATTTTCTTATTAACATCATAAAAATAATTACTGACAAGGAATATTTTACAATAGATGATGTTAAGAAAGTACAAGCTGGTGAATATGATGCTGGTTATTATTCGTTAGCCAATCTTTTTGAATATTTACTTTCAATTTTTGTTACCATTCTTTCTGACCCCTATATATTTGGATATTATTATTTCAAATATCAAAGTGAAAAAAATGGTGAAGACCCACTAAAACTTTCTTCCAGAATAAGTGATGAGGATATATTTAATTTTGTTAATCCAGATTTTATATCTTACATATTTGAGCAAACTACTATGATAGAAAAAATGGAAGGAGTTTTTATAGATGAATTTTGTAATTTCTATAAAAATTATTACAGAAAATATCAAAAACCAATAATTTACTTGCCCAAGGGCGGAATTGATTTTAATGGTTCAACTATAAAATTGGCAGTTATTGAACCTCCTTATGAGGAAAGATATTACTACTATTTTAAAAATATTGCTCAAAAAATTAAAAACAATAAGGTGTTGCTAAAAATAAAAATAAAAGATATTTATACAAAATCTATATTTGAAAATGTTGAATTAAGACAAATTTTAGTTTTAGCTCCACTTTTAAATGATGCTTTTGATAATTTTATAAAGAGGCAATATATTAAGTTAGAAAGTAATAATGAAGAGGAATTTAAAAAGAAGCTCGGCGATTTGTTTGGAAAATTGAATTTCAAAGTAGTTTTTAGTAGCGAAAATAAAACTCAACTCCAACTTTGGTAAATTTTGTTTAATATCTTTTCCAATTATTCTTGGGATATTTTAAAAAGAAATAAACTTAAAGTATCCCTAATAATTCTTGTAATCGCTAAATTCATATCTTTTTTTGATAAGTAATACAAGAAATTATGTATGACAATTACTTCAAATTCGTCAACTGCTAATGCTACCGATATTGCTTTTAATAATTCTGGTTTATAAGTTTCTAAATAACTATAAACATATTTCTTAAAATCAAGATAATCGTTTTTATATGAAGAAATTATTTCTTTGTATATTTTTATTTTATTTTCTATTTCTTCTTTCTTTACTAATTCCTCAATCTTTTCGATTGTTTCCGATAAATTATTTATCACTGCTTTATCAGATAATTGTTATGAAGGAGATGCTCCTTCACTATAATTTACATTAACATAGCTTCTTCTTGAACCATTTGCTCTTGTAGTTACTATCGTATAAGTTCCATAACCGTGAGGAGTTATATTTATCTGTGTTGCTGTTTTAGGTAATGAAGAAATAAGATTGTTTCCCTTAAATATTTCTATTGCTTCTATATTATAACTTGCCATTGAATCCCATACTATATAAACATTACCACCACTTGTCGTTATTCTTGGATTTATTATTTTCTTTGGTTTATATATAGCTTTTCTAGTGTTTGTTTCAGGACCAACTGGGCTTACTCCAACTGTATATTGAGCTTTATATTCATAATCTCCACAATTTATTGGGCAAGGATTGCCATATGGAGCTGTTGTCATATCTACTTTATCGTAATAAATAGCCTCCCAATAACCATTTTGATTATTAAACTTAAATGGAACCCATTTAATAGTTTTCCAGTCTTGCGGATTGTTAGAGCCAAATCTTCTTCTTTTTATTATAGAAAATGAAGGACCAATATTACCATTTGTTTTTATTTTATGAACTATTTGAATTGTCCCTTCATCTAATGACGGGTTATTATCAATGACTGAAAAGATTTCTTCTGTAACTTCTGGTATTATTATATTACAAGTGTTTATTTCATCTAAATTAAAAGGGAGCGGTCCTAAATTACAACACTGTTCTATTTGTTGTATTCTTGCCACTAACATCATTACAATTGTTTCTAAGTTAATTATTTCACAAAGTAAAGCATCTAATGTGTTTTCGTATGTATCAATTATTCTTTCAACATCTGTGCATTTGCTTAAAGCAAAAATATCTTGATTAAAATCTATAAATAAATCATTTCTAAAATCAATTATGTTGTTTAAATTAACTTTCGCAATTATAAAACCAATAGCACAATTATGGCAATTTGGTAATTTTTTATACCTAATAAATTTACTATTTTCTTGAACATAATACTTATCACCATCTGCTGGAACAAAACCCACTTTTATCTTATAATTAGCAATACCAGGAATATCTTCTTGCGGAGAAGCACTATGACTATCTTTCATAATTACTTCCTTGGAATATTCACTTGGTTCTACTTCAAAAAATATGCCTATATATTTATAACCTTGATCATCGGTTAAATACTGACCATTTGGGTTTAAGTCATTAATATCGCTACTTAATTCGAAGGGAACGCTAATTACATTATGTTGTGGGTATGGTGCCCAATAATTTGGACTCAGTAATCTCATATCAAAAGGAACGAGAGCTACTCCTTTTTTCACTTTATATTGATTACTATTGTAACTTACACTAAAAGCTTCTGCTGAACAACTTAGTATTCCATATCTTCTACTAAAAAGAACATTAAATAAATCCCCTAATTTTCTATATGCTAAAATATCCGCTACTTGTAATGCTTCAAGTGTATCTATTAAAACACCTCTTTTATCTTTTCTGATTATTTTTAGTCTATTTAAAAAATCTTTTATCATTCTTTCTTTTCAAAGGTTTTTTTATTTAATTGTTGGTGTTGAAAATGCTTCTTCTATACTGCGGGCATTATATTCTCTTGATAACCATCTATGAGGCATTAAACCATCTTCACTTCTTATCCAATCTTGTGGCGCTTCTAATTGACTATCATCTAATCTTACCCTTGATATTCTTGTTAAAATAAAATCTATGTTAAATGAAAAATATCCTTTATTTGCTTCTAAATTGAAAGCAAATTTGAATGGATAAATATAAAATTGTAAATCATCAAAATCTAATACTAAAGTTTGGTATCTTTTAACAAGTTGAGTTCCTCTTATGTAATTAAACCATTGATATATAGATGAACTTACTCCATCAAAGTTTATGGCATTTGGAGCTACACCATATAAGCTTCCTTCTATAACACTTGAGCCAGAAAATTGTAAGTATGGAATAATGTCTCCAACCGCTAATGTTATATCATTTCTTTCTCTTACATTAAAGAAAATATCTGTAATGTAGAACTTATCAAAAGGACCCATTACATATTCTTTTAGAAATTCTTTTATATACTCTATTATTTTTTCGGTCAAAGTTGTCGTGTTTCCTGTATTTTTCAATGTATTTAATATTTTTTTAAATATCTCTTGCAACTCCACTATATCAAAATTTTTTATCGTATTTGATAATCTTTTTAAAGTTTCATTATCTATGTTTAGTTGTTTTATACCATTCGTTATATTGTTTACTAAAAAACTTACTCTTACTGGCCATTTTACAATCCAAAATTTAGCATATCTATTCATAGTGTATTTAGGTATTAAAACCCATTCGGAAGCTGGTGGATGCATATTTGTTATTGCATTTGTTGGGAAAAATGACGATGCTTTTTGATTCTGTTCTATCGTATTAAAATAAGAAATGAAATTAAAACTTGCTCTGTTAGAAGCTCTTTCTTCTAATTCTTTTAAAATTTTCTCAAGAGTTAAATCATCATTCATTATTAACAGATTGTAAAGTTACTTTATTCTTTGTTCTAACAACTTTCCTAATTTTTCTAAGATATTAGATAATTTTATAATTACTTTTTCTGGTGAAGTAGTATCTACATTATTAACAGATTTTCCTTGTTCTTGTTTTAATTTTATATTTTTCGTTAGAGATTCTAACATTTTACTTAAACGCTCCATTGCCTTACTTAATTTAATAATATCGCCTTTCATCGTTTTATAAGGTTATTTTATTTTTTGTTCTATTAATTTTCCTAATTTGTCTAAGACATCGGATAATCTCATAATTACTTTTTCAGAGGAAGTGGCATCCGCTGATGGTCCTCTTATATCAGATGTAAGTCTTGCCACTTGAACTGTTGTCACAATTTCTTTTGCATCTTCTGTGCCTATTCTAAATTGTGTACTTATTGCTGAAATAACTTCTCTCATAGGAATACCAGCTTGTAGTAATGCCTGCACTTTTTCTATTACTGCTCCTGTATCCGCTCTTCCTTTTAATTTTTGACTTACTATTTCTTTGACCACTTTTTTTCTTTGCTCTTCTGAAAGCAATTTCATTCCTTCGGCGCCAAATGTAGCTGTCAAAAAGTTAGTTAAATTAGCATCAAATGTTAAAGTTCCGCCAAACTGTTGCATTAAGGCAAGGGCGGTTTCCTTTGAACCGACTATTCTTATTAGTTCTTGCACTTGTTGTTGCCCAACAGTTTTGTTAGCAAGTGCTAATTGGGATAGATATTTTCTGCCTTCTGAAATCCTACTTACATCTTGTGGAGATATTTTTAAGCCAGATTTTCTTATTGCATCTTGCGCAATTTTTTCGTCTATACCTCTTGCTATTATTTGTGAGTAAATAAATGAGCCAAGTCTTTGTTTTTCTTCGGGAGAAAGTTTTGATATGTCAATATTATTACTTCCTAATATACCGCCTATTACATTTCTAAGAATTAAACTACCTTCTTGTAAATCTCTTGGTTTTGATGGGTCATAATTTGCTAATGCTTGTGCTACTCTTGCAAATTCACCTGAAGAAAGTGCTAAACTTGTATTAAATAAAATTGAACCAGTTGCTCTTGTTCCTCTTTGAATTTCTGCTATACTTTGTATCATAGCATTTAATCTTGGATCACCAGAACTAATTTCTCCCCTTGATATACTTTTGATGAATGCTGTTGCTTCTAATGGTGTCATTCCCTGTAAAGTAAAATCTCTCCCTCTAATACGATTAAAAGCCCATATACCAGCACCAACTACCATAGGAGCAAGAAGGGCAAATCCTCTTGTAAAGGGACTTGGAATAAGTCCGATTGTGCCCGCTAAGGTGGCGGTAAGTTGGAATGCTGGGTGTGCTAGTATATCCTCACCAAATAAAGCACCTGCTAAACCTGTTAACGCCGCTGAACCTAACATTGTTCCTAGTGTTCCCCAACCACCTGCCAAACGAAAAGTTGTTCCTACTATGTTTCTAATATTTGTGGGTGCAATAATTCTATTTCTTATTCCTCCTAAGGATTGAGATATTCCCCTTAAAATTTGTCCTGAAAATTCAGCTGCTCCTGGTCCAAAAATGCCAAATGCTCTTATTATTCTTTCCCCTACAGGACCACCTAATGCTTGTTGAATATTCCTTATATATCTTTCCGTTACTGCTCTTAGCATTCTTCCGCCAATCCAAATTAGTGGTCCCCAAGTGAAAAGTGTTGAAATTGCTGTTCCTAATAAACCTCCAATTGGTGCTAATATTAAAGAACCCGCTCTTATACCTGTCTCTAATCTTGATGGAGAACCGGGAAGTGCTGTCATTATAGGAGTGGGTTGCAATTGTGCTAATGTCATAGCCACATTTGTTCCTTGAAATGCTAATGCTGTTGCATAAGCAGTTTCAAAATCCAATCCCATAGTCAGTTGTAAAATATTAATTGTTTGTAATAATGATGGTTCTCTTGTCCCATATATCATTTTAGCATAAAACCTAATTGGCTCCTGCATTGCTTGTGCTACACCCATAGGATTTAAAAACATTCCCGTTATTCCTGCCAAACCTCTTGCTAATAATGGATTTTGAGCAAAAGCACCGGCGCCAGCAGTTATTATATCAATTAAATTTCCACCACCAGCACCTCTTGCAATAGCTAATGGTAAAAACTCCATAAATGTTCTACCACCTAATTGAGCAACTGCCATAGCTTGTCCCTGCATAGCTAAAAGCTGTCTTCTAATATCAAAAGGAAATGCAGAAATAGCTCCTAATGCTTGATACATTCCAGCTCCTATACCCAAACCCGGTATTTGTCCATAAATATCTCTTACAGAATATAATAAATTCCCTAATGTTTCTAATGTTCCACCACCAAATCTTAATGGTAAATTAGCTAAACCAGTCATAAACGGAACTAATGATATATTTTCTTGTTGCATTCTTGCCAAAAATCCTAATACTGCTTCTGGTGGCGCTCCTATTATTCCCATCAATTGATTTGCATATAAAGCAAATCTATTTATATATGCTGTTAATTGAGTTGTTGATAATCTCCCCGGTGCTTGTGTTAGGGCAAGAGTTGTTGCTATTGCTGCTGTTTCTGGTGTCATCATTCTCATTCCAGCAAAAACTGTTCCTAAGTTTCCTCTAATTGCTCCTGTAATCATAAATGGCTGTAATATTTCTCTTACTCTTGACATAGCAAGTGGTTGTGAAAGTATTTGTGCAGTAGTATATAATGGCGAAAATCCTGTTGCTATTGCTATATCTCTTAAACCAGCATAAGTGCCACCAATTAATCCTCCAAATAACTGAGTATATGTTCCTTGTATTGCTGCTAAAAGTGGCAAACCTAAACCAGCAACATTATATCCTCCAAAAGTGGGTGCTAAACCAGCAAAATTACTTGTATTTTGTAATATACCCGCTATATTTATATGCATTCCCATAGTTGTTGTTGAAATTGTTTTTAAATAACTTAAACTTGTTTTTAAAGTATCCTTTATTTCATTTAAAATCATAACTACTCTATCAATAGGCATTCTTTGTATATATTCTCCTAAAATTCTTTCATCCCCTATAAACATTTTTGCTCTTTGATAAACTTGTTGCATTATATAATCTCTCATTCTACTTACTTGTTCTTGTAAAAGCATTATTCTTTGTTCGGGACCACTGGGGACCCCTGTTTCCCCAGTGTATCCGGGCATCGGGGTATAAAATCCACCACCAATAGGATTTGGTTCCATTTCCTTTCTTCTCATCAAAGGTTGTCAGAAGACGACCTTTTCCTTGTAATGCTACAAGAGGAAATTTTAAAAACAGCTCAAGATGTAGCAAACAAGATAATTTCAATAGTTTTTGATTTTACCAATGCTACTTGGTCACCAGACCAAGTAGTTTATTTCCCACAATTAGAAGGCAGGAAACCACCTGAAAGATATACCGCTGTTGTTGATTTATTAGGTTTCTCAGTTACCACACCTGGTTTTTTTAGAACTATTCACTTTGAGCCTGCTTCATTTTTTAGAAGAGATGAAGATTTAATCAAAAAAGACGATGTTATATATACTATAACGGTTTTGACGCCAATTAGACTTTTAATTTATCTACAATTGAAAATAAGATTGGGTAATATAAAAACCGTTGTTAATGATATTGGGCATTTATCTGCTAGAATTAGTCTTTATAAACCAGAAATACTTGTAAAATGTAAATTGCGTTCTTTTGATTATACAATACAAGTTCCAATTTCTTATGATGTAAATGAGATGGTTATACCAATAAATATAGTTAAAGATGTTTTAGTTCCTTATCAAACCGATTACAGATTAGATGGAACAATAGGCGAGATACAAGTTCAGTAGCCTATTAAGTAATTCATAAAAGAATAATTTAAAAAGTGACCTGTTCTAAAGGGTGTCTTTTGACAAAGAGGATTACCTTACTCAAAGAGTAAAAAATAAAAAGCCTTATAATTTAAATGCTATGAAAATTTTGATAGAAAGAGACAGGTTAATAGAAGAGCTTGAAATAATTACATCGTTTGCATCCAAAACTTCAAAGAAAGACGAGTATGGAATAATTTCTTTTAGATTAGATAACTCTCAACTAATTCTCAATGCTTTTACTCCCGATATATTTTATAGCGGTTCTATAAAAGTGGATGCGAAATCTGACGATAAGAAAGAATTTTTTGCTGATGCTAAAACCCTCTTATCGCTTGTTCGTAATTTAAAGAAAAGAGACATAACTATTGTAGTAAATGAAACTCTAAATATTTCAGATTCAGAAATAGAATACAAAATACCGCTTATTAGCTCAGATTATTTTATTCCTTTTGAAGAAATTAAACCAGAAAAAAGTTTTCAAATTGAATTAGGAAAACTTTTAGATGCTTTATCAAAAGTCCACTTTTGTGCAGCCGAACACGATGAAGTGAGATTATATTTAACTGGAATACACATTAATTCAAAAGGAAAAGATATTGATTTTGTGGCAAGTAATGGTCATATACTTGGATTGTATAAATTAGAATTAGATAATGAATTACCTACTTTTAAGATAACTATTCAGGAGAAATTATATGATATTTTAAAGAAAATTCATTCTTATAGAAAAAATGTTATTATTAATTTTGCTTTTAATGAAGATTATGTTGTTATTGAATTCCAAGATACGAATAGAAAAATTTATTCACGATTATTTTCAGAAGCATATCCTGATTATGATAGAATAATTCCAAAAGAATTCAGTTTTTCTTTTACAACTTCTATTGAGCAATTGAAAGAAAAAATAAAATCAATAAAAGTAATCTCGCCTTTTACTATACATTTTGAATTTGAAAAAGATAGATGTAGAATATACGCAAAGGAAGAAAGTGAGTTCAGTTCTTACATTACTGGAAATGCTGAACAATTTGTTGATAACAATACTTATAAAATTTCTTTCTCCTTTGAGCAATTTAGTAATTTGATAAAAGGAATTGATGACGCTTATTTGATAGATATTAAAATTAAAGATAAAAATTCTCCTGTTATGTTATCTGTTAATGAAAACAAAAATTTTTATCTCATTATGCCTATTGCTAGCGCACAAGATGATTAACAATCCTTGCCTCCCGTTAGTGGGAGGCTCACAAGTTCTTAGATGGGTATTATACAATCAGCTCTTAATATTTTAACATAAGTTAATGTTTGGATATCAGAATACTCTATCTCTATCTTCTCAGGAAATACATACTGAGGACTGAAATATAATTTGTAATTCGGAGAATATGTTAGTTCTAATGTATTTACTTTTATTTTAAATTTTTCTTGCTCTACTGTTGATTCAATAGCAAAAAAGAAAATATTTGTTATAAAATTGCCTAATATAAATGGTCTAATTTCTATTTTTAATGAATTGATAGGATTTATAAAAGAATAATGATAAGGACCTAATTGAAAATTTGGTTGAGGAGTTATTTCAATTTTTTCTTTTCCATTTAGTAATTTTATCATTAAAGAATGTTCATTTGTCAATATAACGAGAGAGTTTATTATTTCTCTCCCAAATTTCAAATTTAAAGATGGATATTTATCTAATAAAATTCTTTCAGTTTTTAATAAATCTATCAGAAACTTTGCTTGTTCTCCTTTCATTTATTTATGCTCCTCTTACCTCTTTTTGGTAATAAGTCAACTCTTTTACTTCTGCTGGTAATTGTGCTTGATATTCTCTTAAAATAGCTTCTGCTTCTTTTCTACTTTTTGCTTTACTTAATCTTTCTCTTAATTGTTGTAATCCTTCTTTCACCTTCTCCAAAGTTTCTTCTGTTTTTTCCCTTACAGTAGGACCATATTTTCCTATTATCATCTCTATTTTTTCTTTTATTTTCTTGCCGGGTTCTATTACTTTTTCTTTAACAATATCCCTTGCGGTAGGGAAATATGGTTCTCCACCAGTTTCTATATAATATTTTTGTAATATATCCAATTGAGGTTTCATTGCTTTCATAGTTTCAGTATACCATTCTTCTCTTAATTCTGGATTTTTTAGTAGTATATCTGCTAATATTTGTCTTCTTCTTTCGGCTTCATTCATAAAATAGCTGAATACCTTGCTACCTATAATTCCCCAAGTAAGAGGCTGTTGAAGGATAGCTCCACCTATGGAAGAAGCACCTAAGTAAAGCTTTCCTGCTAATACCGTTGCTGAATTGGAAGCACCAAATAATCCTTTTGCTGTTGAATAGGCTAAATAACCAGTTCCGGCGGTAATAGAAGCAATTGGTCCGATAATTGGTTGGTCAATTATTCCTTCTTTGGCTATTTTAAATTGTTTGTTATTAAAAATGCTCGCAATTTGTCTTTCAAGGGTGTTCATTACTTAAATAAAGGTTGTTTTATTCTTGATGTCTTTTTAATAAAGTTGGGATAAAAGAAAGAGGATAGATTCTAAAAGGTAGGGAGAAATTACTAAACAAAACAACTTTACTTTAAAATTTTATATAATGTTTGATATTGGGAAAGTTAACATTTTGGAAGTTATAGGAAAGGTAGTTGATTTAAAACCTGTTGGTAGTGAATATAGAGGATTATGCCCATTTCATAGCGAAAAAGAACCATCATTTTTTGTAAATAAAGAAAAGGGAGTTTATCATTGCTTTGGTTGTGGTGCAAAAGGAAATGTAATTACTTTTTTGAAGGAATATTATGGTTATTCTTATTATGAAGCAATAGATTACTTATCAAAAGAATTTGGTATAGAGATAGATGTGTATAATTTTAATAAAGAAAAGAAAGTTCAGAAGCTAATTGAAATTACATATAACTTTTATCATAACTATTTAATGAGTAATTTTGATTTGTTAAAAAGAGTAAGCAAATTTAAAAATTTAAAATTAAAAACCATTAAGTATTTCAAAATTGGTTTCTCAAATGAAAACTTATTATCTTACATTAAAAATAATTATCCAGATTTGTATAATGAAGAAATTCTGATAAAATCGGGCTTGTTTTATAAAAAAGAGAATGATATAAAATGCCTTTTTGAAAATAGAATTATTATTCCGATTTACAACAAATCAAATAAAGTAATAGCTTTAATGGGTAGATATTTAGGAGAAATAAGTAATTCTACCCCAAAATATATATTCAATAAAAACTCTTTTTCTAATGATGAAAAATACTTCTATAACAAAATTAGTATAAAAACAAACGCTAAAATATTTATTTGTGAAGGAGTTTTTGATGCTTTAAGATTTTTTGATTATAATTTGCCAGCTTTTGCTATTTTAGGAAACACAAATAAATTTGATTTTATAAAACATACAAATTGTGATATTTATATCGCATTTGATAGAGATGATTATGAGAAAATTTTAAACGGAAATATTAATAATAGTTTAATATCTTCATTAATAAAATCGCTAATAGACACCAAGTTAGATAAACTGCATATTTTTGATTATTCCTCAAATAAAGAAGCGATAGAACCAGATGAAACACCAGAATTTTTTGTTAACATTGAAAATTATCAAAATATATATTCTTTTTTAAGCAATTTATATGAAAAATCTCCATTAGAAAAGAAAATTGTTTTAGAGAATTTTGTGGTTGAATTATATAGCAAAATAGGTAGTTATTCAAAAAGAAAACTTTTTATAAACAATTTGTCTTATAATTTAAGAAAAGCTTTATTAGGAAATAAAAAGGCAAAAGTAATTGATGCAGAAACAGAAATAAAAAGTGATATTCTTCTAAAAGCTATTACCGATTACAATGATAATGTTAGTGTAGAAGAAATCCTTTCCCAATTGGATGAAGAATTAAAGCAAATTTTTATAAATTATTTAAGAAGGGAAATGACTGCAATTTATGAAAATCCAAAATATAAAAGAATATTTGAATTAACAAAACAAAAAATGGTTGTTTAAAGTCTTTGTTTTGAAAACACCTTTTAAAAAGAAATGATAAAAAAGGGTGGTAGTGAGTTACAATTAGAAAATGTCAAGTTTAGTGGTAAATTTGTCACAATAGAATTTGCACCTGTATATGCTATGGAATATTGGGGACCAAATAATAATGGAGATGCTTTTCCTTGGGAAGAAATGAGGAAAAATTATAAAACTTTTTTAACACATGGAGCAGTTTATTTAGAACATACCTATAAACCAAAAACAAAAATAGGTTTTATATCAAAAGCGGATTTAGATTATACTATGAAAAGAATTATAGTTTGGGCTGATTTAGATTTGACTTTATTACCTGAAGAGGTATTAAATAGAATAAATAACAAATTGGCTATTGGTTCTTCTATGGGATGTGAAGTTCCCTTTGATATTTGTAGTGTCTGCGGACATATGGCAAAAAATAATTCTGAAAGATGTAAACATATACCAGATTATCTTTTAGAAATAGATAATGAAACTAAAAAATTAGTTTATATGATAAACTATTCACCAATTTGGTATGATTTATCAATAGTTGCTTCGCCAGCTTTACTTTTAGGTTATTCTCTAAAATTTATAAAAAATAAAGAAAGTGGGGAATATGAATCTGCATTGTTTAATTTTGTTTCAAATCCTATAAAGAATTATTTGGAAACAATAAAAGATTTTTGGCAAAAAGATTAGAGATTAAGATGGTTCAAAATTAATTACCAACGCTTCTACTACAGGATTTCTATTTATTTCTTTTCCGCCAACATAGTAAAGATGATTTTTTGTAATTATTTTAAATTTGCTCCAAAACTTTTTTATATATTCATTTTCTTTTCTTTTATCTCTATACCAAGTAGAAAGAATAAATTTGCCTTCAAAATAGGAAAGTAGTTTGTATAAGTCATATTCATCTTTTTCTGTCCAAATATCAAAATAATTAGTATGTCTTCCTATGTAGGGAGGGTCACAATAGATTAAATCGTCTTTTTTTGCTTCCGTTATGGTTATTCTAAAATCTTGTGCTATAAATATCCAATCATTTTTATGTATTAATTCTTCTACATATCTAACTTGATTAACTATTTTTGTTATATATGCTTTTTTAAATCTGTTTGGATTTTTCCCAAATGGCGTGTTAAATTCCCCTTTGCTGTTAAAACGTATTACACCATTAAAACAAGACCTATTAAGAAAAAGAAAATCCAAAGGATCTTGATACTTGTTAAATCTATCTCTTACTTCGTAATAATATTCCTCTCCTTTTCTTAACAATTTTTCTCCTTCACTTTTTAGAAATAACTCTACTTTTTTAGAAGTAATTTCTTTCGTTTTAATAGCATTGTAAAAATTGATTATATGTGGATTTTTGTCTGCAAAAACTGCTTGTTTGGGTTGAACATTGAATCCAACTACACCAGAACCCATAAATGGTTCTACCCATCTCCCTTTAATTTCAAAATTTATTTGTTCCATAATCCATTTTACTAACTTTGTTTTTATTCCTTGAATTTTTATAGGAGGGACAAATATTTTTCCTTTCATTTGTTAAATAAATTGCTTTTAATTTCTTCTATTCTTCTTTTTGCTATGTTAAAGTAATGTTCACTTATCTCTACTCCTATATAGTTTCTTTTTGATAAAATACTTGCTATAATTGTAGTTCCACTACCCATAAAAGGGTCCAAAACGATAGCATTTTCTAATGTTGTAAGTTCTATAAGAAACTTACACAATTTTATAGGTTTTACAGAAGGATGGTCATTATAGTAGCCTTTCTCCTTCTTGCCAGGCTTATCAATAAGAAAATACTTATCAAAAATTGGGTTTATTTTTTCTGTTGTTATTATATTAGAAGGGAATTTGTTTTCCCCTTGAATAAGTGATGTGTTGAATAAACCTACTTTGTATTTTTTGAAATTTTCAAGCAAAGTTCCCTCAGGGGGCTTTTGAGCAACAATAATAAGTTCAAAACAAGATTTTACTTTTGGAACTTTATATATTCTAAGAAGTTCTTTCATTTCTTCATCCTGTTCTTTTAAAAAGTGATTTAAACTAAATGCCTTTGGTTGATTTTGAGTGTAAATCCATATAAATATATCCCTAAGATGAAAACCAGCATCTTCTACAGCACAGGCAAATCTGTGAAATATTCTTGGATAAGAGAAACTCAAAAACCATCCTCCTGGCTTTAAAACCCTTATTATTTTTCCGCTTATATCAAGAAACCAATTATATGCTTTATAACTTTGTTGTGGAGAAAATTTCATACCAACAGGCAAATTCTTCACTATGCCACTTGAAAGCTTTCCTTTTTTCACATTTTCATGTTTCCAATTTTCATCTAATTTATCTAAAAAGTAAGGCGGATCTGTTAAAACTAAATCAATTGTATTTTCTTCTAATTCTTCTAAAACCTTTGACGCATCTCCTAAAATAATTTGATTTATGAAATTAATCACTTTTTCACAAGATTTTCATTTTAATGAATCATAAATTAAGCTATTTATTTCTCTGTATAACTTTTTTATTTTTTCTTTATACTCTTTGATAACTCTTATGTTTGAAGATATATTTTCTAACAATTTGGGCTGATTCTTAATCACCTTTTCTATTAATTCCTTGTCAATGTAGAAAAATTTTAAGTCGTCTTTTTTTATAGTTGGGTAACCCTTACCTTCCCTACAAAGACCCACCAAAGTGTCAAACAAAACTGTCCTTAACAGAAAAGCTAGCAAAAGTGATGATAGCTGATTCGTTTTAGGTTTTAAGCATAAAAAAGCCTTTGTGAAATATATATCACTTTTATCTTCATCAATATGAACAAACTTTTTTAGATTGGGTCTAACCGTTGGAATTAAAAGATCTCCCTGATTTGGTTTCTGAATATCACCTTTCTGGATCTTCTTTAATAAACGTTCTTTTTCATTTATATCTAAATCTTTATCAGAAAAGTCAAATGGAGTTACATCACCATATTCATTACAAGAGCCTATTTCAGCATATTTTAAATTATCAAAGTCTATATTTTCTAAATCAACCCTTCTATCAATTACATCAAAAAATTTAAGCAGCGATACAGCTTTCTTCTTTCTTATTAAAGAGGTAAAAGCATTATGAAATTTAACATCAAATCTTAAACTTTTTTCTTTACTAAAATCAGAAAATTTAAATAAATATTTATTCTCAATATTTGTAGAACCGTTTAAGAATTTACGCAAACAATCCAAAATAGTTTTTGGATTGTCTGTATCAATATAAATTATTCTATTTGGATATTCGCCTTTGGAATTAAAAAGCTGATTTGGTCTTTTTTCTTCTTTCCTCATGCCTCGTTTATATCCTATTTCTTCTGCATGAGCCATAAATATGGGGTAATCTTGTTCTTTTGAAACATTTTTAAACACCCACCATTCTAAATCGACTTCTTTTATATCTTCTTTGTATTTTTCTTTAAGTTCTTTAAATGATAAATTCTTATCCTCTGGGTCAAAATTTTCTTCTCCTAATAATTTAATTAAAAGTGAAATAAATTTTTCTTTATTTTGTTCTTTTTCTGATTTTAGTAATTTATTAATCTCCTCTGACAATTCTTTATATTCTTTTTCATATTTAGTCCAAAGTTTATTCCATTCTTCTACTTCTTTTGAAGTTTTCTTTTGAGCAAATAAAATACTGGTTTTTGTTTGAGTGTAAGGGGCAAAAGCTAAATGAGGCAAAGAAACAACCGCCTTTATCCAGAAATATTTATAAATGAAAAGCCGTATATCTCTGTTGCTTGCTGTGTCAAAAACACTTTCGGGCAAAACAACCCCCATTCTCCCACCTTCTCTTAATAACTGATACCATCTCTCAATAAATAGAGTTTCTGTATCAACTTCTAATTCTTTGTTATTTCTCAGGGTTTTAGCGATTTTCTCACCTCTCAAATAGAGTTCAGGGAATTGTTTTGCAGTATCTTTATCAACGGTAACGCTGAAAGGAGGATTAGATACTACTACATCAAATTGTTCATTAACAGGGAAAGGATAAACTTGACTTTTAATTTTAACTTGTAACTTTTTATGATAATTTTCAAAATCTATCAAACCATCCTGTGGCTCAATATTAGCTGAACCGTCTCCATGTAAAACCATATTCACTTTTGATGCCATTGCCAAATCAGAATTTATTTCAATGCCATAAATGTATTCATCGGCCCAAGCATTTTTTCTTAATCTTTGAAAGTTTTTCTCTAAAAATTCTTGCGTTGCATAATCTTTTTTGATTTTGTTTTCTTTTTCTGCTTCTTCTTTAACTTTATCAATTAATTTCATAGCATGAATTAAAAAAGTCCCAGAAACGCAAGCAGGATCAATAATATAAGGTAGTCTTGTTTCGTTATTTATAAGATCCAAAGTAAGTTCATCTAGTTTAAGTGCATACAAAATAAAATCAACAATATTTGGATGTGTAAGATATTGCCCCTTTGTTTGTTTCAATTCTTGACGGACAATTTTTTCAAAGAAATCACCAAGGATATCATACTTATTTTGTAAAAAAGAAATATCTTGTAATATTTCTACAACATACTTGACCTTTGGAGCATCAAAGATGATATCCTTTACTTTATCTAAATCTTGATCTTTATAATTTAATAATCGCTTTAAAGCACAGTCTGAATATTTCCCAGTTTCAGGATTTTTCTCACCTTTATAAAGTTTATTTATTCTTTCATAAGTTTTTTGGGGTGGTTCTTGATCCAAGCCATCAAAGAAAATTTGAAATTGATAGGGTTGACCTTCTTGGGTTGTTTTCTCATCATAAATTTTTGCTAAAAAAATTCCAATTAGATTAAAAAAGAGTTCGTTTTGATATTTACCACCACTCCATAGAATATTATGGAGATTTCTTGCAATTCTATCTAATTCTTCTTTTTTAACATCTACTCGTAAATCTTTTCCCCCATACTTTTCTCCTCCTTTTATAAAAATTGGCGGTTTGCTCTTAATGCCATAGTTTTCGGGAATATATCTTAAATTTGGTTTACCTGCTTTTTCCCATTCATCAAAAGATTTATACTTTGTGTAATCTATCGTTTCATATTTCTCTTGTAATTTCCCGTCTTCGTCATACCAGCGAGTATAATAAATAAGAAACTTTAATGTACCCTTTCCTTTATCTTCTGTGGCTGCTACTTCGAACAATTGAGTCTTAATAGAAGATTCAAAATATTTATCGTATTCTCCTGGTGACTTTAATTCGAAAAGTATAAACGGGTTATGATTTTCATCATAAATAACAATGTCTATTTTAATATCTGTTTTCTTATGGGGATGACCGATTTTCCTATGTTTTTCTAATTCAATTTTGTCTGGTTTGTATTTGTATTTTTCAATTAAATCTATATAAAGTTCGGCTCTAACTTTTTCTTCAGGGTCTAGAAAATTATCTGTATATCCTTGTTCTACATAAGTAATTTTTGAACCATCGTCACTAATTCTAATATAACCTTTTTCTTCACCTAATTTAATTAACGGCGATTTTTCACTACCATAGCTTTTACCCCCATGTAACTCCATCCTCCTTAAAACAACTTCTTTTCCAAGTGCTTCAATCAATTCAAATAAACTTGGTCCTATGGTTTTACCTGTTAATACGATTCTTAATGGATGTATGATTTGAGCAGGTTTTATATTTAGCTCATTTGCCAAATTTCTTAAAACATTTTCTAAATCTTCTTTCTTCCAATTATTTAATTCTTTATATCTTTCATAAAGCAATTTTAAATAATGTTTTGTCTGCTCATTTATAAGACTTTTATAGGCATTTTCATCAATTTTATAATCTTCTGTTAAAAAGTAATCTCCAAATTCAATAAAATCCCTTAATGTTTTCACTCTTGTCTTCAATAAACGAACACATATTTTTAATTTTTCATCAGGATAACTTACAAATACCTTTGAAAAAGTACTTACTAATGTGAAAAAGTCATTTTCTTCGATAAAATCCCTTGGTGTTTTCGCTTCTGTCCTTAATAAATAAGGACGTATTTTTGATCCTTTAGAATAACTTATAAATTCCCTTAAAAGCCTTACTAAATTCTCATCACTTTCATTTTTTATATATTCTGAATTCATCCAATAAAGCTTATTTATATCAAAAACTGCTGGTGATGGATGAACATCCTCAATTCTAAAAATTCTAATCATTTCTTCTTTTGAAATAATTTCCCTATTATCCTTAGGAGACCAACCAAGTAATGCTAAAAAGTTAAATAAAGCAGAGCTTAAAATACCCATATTTTTATATTCTAAAACACTTAAAGCACCATGTCGTTTTGATAGTTTTTTCTTATCAGGTCCTAATATCATAGGTAAATGAGCAAAATTAGGAATTTCCCAATTAAAAGCATTATATATTAAAATTTGCTTTGGCGTATTTGAAATATGATCATCACCCCTTATGATGTGGCTAATATTCATAAAATGGTCATCTATTACAACTGCGAAATTGTAGGTAGGTGTTCCATCACTTCTTAAAATTACAATGTCATTTATATAATCACTTTCCATAGAAATTTTACCTCTTATTAAATCTTCAAATTCTATTAATATGCCATCTTCTACAAAAAGCCTAATAGCACCATTTTCTCTATCTTTTACATGTTTATATCCATTTGGTGGCTCTAAAATTAAATTCCTTTCTAAATGTTTTTTTTCCTTTGGAGAAATTTTTTCAGGAATATATTTTTTCTTTAATTCTTCCCATTCCTCTGAATTATATTTATCCATATAAGCCTTATTTTCTTTTAATAACTTAAATGCATATTCTTTATAAATCTCTAATCGTTTTGATTGATAAACAATCTCTTCATCAGGAATAATTCCAAGCCATTTAAGCCCCTCAATAATGTCAATTACAAATTTTTCTGAACTTCTTTCTCTATCAGTATCTTCAATTCTTAATAAAAATTTTCCATTATTACGCTTAGCAAAAAGGAAATTATAAATAGCGGTTCTAGCACCTCCTACATGAAGATATCCTGTCGGAGATGGAGCAAAGCGAACTCTTACCAACTTTAAAATTTTAAAGTTGCTCGGGTGGCGAAATTGGCAAACGCGGTAGGCTCAGAACCTACTGCCCGACTGGGCTTGCGGGTTCAAGTCCCGCCCCGAGCATTAAAACAAGGCTGTCAATTATATTTCTATATTTTTGAGCATTATTATTAAATCCATAAATAATTATACAAAAAGCTATTTTTTCATCAATAACACCTGTTAAAGAAACTGTATTCCTTAATGTGCCTGTTTTTGCTTTTAATCTTCCTTTAAGCTCTTTTAGTCTATTCTTTAATGTCCCTTCACCTGGCTCAACAAGAACATTTAGAAAATTTCTAAAAAATTCTTTATCTTTATAAGCACTTTTGTAAATTTGAATAAATGTCATTGGAGAAATTAAGTTATATCTTGAAAGACCGCTACCATCAAACATTATAAAATTCGTATCAACACCTTCAAGATATAATATATTCTTTAAAGCTTTTATTGAATTTTCCCAATCACCTTTTGAATAAATCCAAGCTCCAATACTTCTTAAAATCATTTCCGCTATTAAATTTGAGCTTACTAAATTCATATATTTTAATATACTATCCAATGGTTTAGATTCATAAGTATAAATTAAAATTGCGTCATCTGGAAGCTGTTTAAACCCAGCAACACTATCAACAATTATTCCATTTCTATAAAGTGCATTCTTAAATGACCATAAGAAAAATTGTTCTGGCTCATTTTGAGGGAATGTTAAACTTGAAATTCTATTAAAATCCCCATAAACTACAATTGTATCATTAATAATTTCATATTTTGATATGTTTGATTTTACAATTTTAACATAAAGATTATTGAAATTATGTTTTGGAGCAGATTTGTAAGTTAATGTAAAAATGCCTTCATTTAAAACGAGAGGTCTTATTGGTGGTGCATAAGATTCATCCAATTCATCCCAAAACCATCCTTTTGGATATTTACTTTTTGTAAAATAACTATCATCATAATAAAGCTTTGAAAATTTTCTATAACCTAATTCGTAAATTTTCTTTGAAATAACATTTAAATCACTATCTTTTAAGAGCGGGTCCCCATTAGGAAATATATAAAGCTCATCCTTATATTTAAAAAAATAGGTTTTAAATGAAAAATTTCTTTTAAAAACTTTTAAAGCTGTAAATGTCGTAATAACTTTTTGAATAGATGCAGGCGGAAGTCTTCTATTTGGAAAGTAGTAAGCAATAATACTATCGTTCTTTAAATCGTAAAATATGAATGAAATTGTTGTCCCTTCATTTTCAATTTCTTTTATTAGAGAATCTAAATTCAAGGATAAAAGGAAAATCATTCAACAATAACTTTTGTTTTTACAACACTTTTTAAATAATCAAGAGCTTTTTTGATTTTTGCTGATTCTTTTAAATTTTCATATTGTCCTCTTGCTTTGCTTTTATTTAGATATTCCTGTGGATTTTCTTCTCCTCTAAATTTCAAAAATTCTAAAATTTCATCATCATTTACCTCTATATTCCTTTCTTTTACAATTTTTCTTAAAATTAAATCCCTTATAACTGATTTATAAGCAAAATTTAAAACTTGCTCTTGAAATGCTTTTTTTTCATCTTCACTTTCAAACTTCGGTATTTCTATATTTTTTATTAAGTCTTGATAAGCATTTATAACGAGTTTCCTTGGAGCTTCAAATGGATAAATTTCATATATTTTATCAATAATTTGACTTTCATATTCAAATTCGCTTCTTATTTTTGCTTCATTTTCAAGTTGTTCCCTAATTTTTTGCTTCATTTCTTCTAAATCTAAATAGCCATTCATTTGAGCAAATTCATCATTTAATTCTGGAAGTTTTCTAATTCTTATTTCCATTATTTTAAAAACTTGTTTTGTTCCATCATCAAACTTTATTTCAACACTATCGCCAACTTTTTTATTCATAAGCGCATTATATAGCCTTTCATCAAGCTCATCTTTCTTATATTCAATATAAACCTCTTCTCTTGATAATAAATTTCCATCTTTATCATAATCTTCCATTTGAGCTAATATAATATCATCCTCTTGAATTTCTCTATTTTCTTCAACCTTTTCTTCTTGTGCGAACTTTTTCCTTAATTCTTCTATATATTCGGCAACATCAATATCTGAAACCTTATAAATTTTTTTCTCAACTTCTATATTCGTTAAATCAGGTATTTCTATATTTGGAATAACTTCAAACTCTATTAAAACCTCATAAACATTATCACTTTCAGAAATATCTTTAACTTCAACATCAGAAATAATTTCATATTCTTTTTTTAACTCCTCAATTTTTTCCTTTATAGCACTCTTTAAAGCTTCTTCTTTTATAGCATTGCTATATTTTTGCTTTATTAAAGAAATTGGAGCTTTACCCCTTCTAAATCCAGGAATTTCTACGAACTTTTGAAATTCAAGAGCAACTTTATCTTCATTTTCTAAGACCTTATTTTTTTCAATTTCAATTTTTAATTCCTTTAAAGCTTTTCTTTCCTCTGGGATAACTGCCATAATTGAAAATTTTAAAGGATTTTTTAAACGTCAAGGCTTCGCCTTATAAATACCCATTTTTATGCCCTTGGGGGGCTTTAAATAAATAATTTCCTAAAATCTTCATATTTAAGACATTTTTTTCATTATTTCAATTTCAGATTTAATTTCTTCTTTACTTGCTCCACTAATAAACCAAATCCAATTATAAATCCTATTAAAATTGTTATAAATCCCATAAATATCCAAAGGTAAGTTATCAAATCATCCATCCTCTTGTTTAATTTTTTGTCTAAATCATCTATTCTTTGATTTAAGGCTTGAATTTATGCTCTCAATTCTTTTATTTCACCTTTTATTTCAGCAAATTGAACTTCCGTTTGTCTTTTAAAATCCATAAATTCGTCTCTTGTTATTTGAGCTAAAAGTAATAAAGTTATCATATTAAAATTTTAAGGCATGAAAAAATTGCATCATCCAATAATTCTAAAATATAGATTATTTCTTATTTTCCCCACTCACCCTTAAATTAAGCCTTCGGCTTATAAATAGTCATTTTTCGGCAAGGAACCCCCAATAAAAACTATAACTATCAATCACTTAACAACTACCTACTAAACAATACACTAATTGTTAAATTTCCTATTTTCTCCTTAATTGTTTTTAAGTCCTTAGATTCAAAATCCGAAAAAATAATAAATTTCCCATCTTCTTTTAAAAATTTCTTTAAGCTTTTAATAAAAATTTCATAATTTCCTAATGCTCTTGCCACTATAACATCAAATTTTTCACTTATTTTCAAATTTCTATAATCCTCATTTATTACAAAAATCCCACTTAAATTTAATTCCTTTATAACAATTTTTAAAAATGTGCTTTTCTTTTGACTTCTTTCAATTAAATAAACAATTAAGTCATTTCTTATAATTTTAAGAGGAATTCCAACGATACCCCCACCACTACCAACATCCATAACTCTACTATTCTCTTTTATAAACTTTTCAATATAAATGCTTTGATTTATTATTTCATCAAGATTAACATTTTTTGAAGTTAAGTTAAGAACTTTGTTATACTTTTTCAAAAATTCCTTGTAAATAATCAACAATTCTTTCTCTTGCATCGGAGTAATTATATTTTAAAATGTTCTTTTTATAGGTTTCTCTATTTTCCATAACCTCAATAATTGCTTCTTTTAGAACATTCACATCCAAATCATCTTCCTTTATCATAATTCCAAATTCTCTATCAACAACTGCTTTGGCATTATAGTACTGATGGTTATCTTTTGCTTTTGGATAAGGAATATAAATTGCTGGAATTTTAAAATAAATAAGCTCACTTATAGCACTTCCTCCAGCCCTTGAAATCGCAATATCACTTGCCATATAAGGAACACTCATATCCTCAAAAAATTCAAATACTCTTACATTTCTTGGAATGAAAAACTCATCCCATAGTCTATCATGATCTTTCCCTGCAATTATTATAAACTCATAATTTGATAACTTTTCAGCCACTTTAACTGCCAACCTATTTATTTTTCTTGAGCCTTGACTTCCACCCAAAACTAATACAACTTTTGATTTTTCAGGAATTTTTAAAATCTCTCTTGCTTCCTTCTTAGAAACTTTATTAAACATTCTAACAGGAACACCTGTTACAAATAAATTGTCTTTTCTTTTAAAATGCTCTTTTGCTTCTTCAAATGGTAAAAAAACCATTTTTGCATTTTTACTAAAAAATCTAACTACCCTTCCTGGAATAACATTTTCTTCAATTAGATAATATGGCTTTCTAAATAACCACGCCCAAAATAAAGCAGGAAAAGAAGCATATGAGCCTGTTGCTATTATCTTAGGCTCGGAAAAAATACTCTTAAAAATTTTTATTGTATGAAGAATAAGACTTAATTTATCATACTTATAATAAATTTTAGCATTAAATTGCTCAAATGCTCTTGTTTGAATTTTAGGACCAATGACAACAATTTTATATTTCAAATTTCTTTCTTTCAACTCTTGGGCGATAGCAATTGCTGGAAATATATGACCACCAGTTCCACCTGTTATGATTAAATAACAATTTTTATTCATAACTTTCTTCCAAGCTTGGAAAAGCTCCACTTTTTACATCATCTATATATTTTTTAACAGCATTTGTAAATAATTCACGAGCATTTAAATATAAACGAACGAATTTAAATTTCTGCTCTGTAAGACCAATCATATCATGAAATACTAAAACTTGACCATCACAATAAGGACCAGAAGCTATTCCAATTGTAGGAATTTTTAATGTTTCAGTTATTTTTTTAGCTAAATTATATGAAACCTTTTCAAGAACAATTGAAAAAACACCTGCATCCTCCAAACTTTTCGCAATATCCAATAATTTTTCATCTTTAACAAGTTTATATCCATAAACATTAACTCTCTGAGGCATTAATCCAATATGACCCATTACAGGAACACCATAATTAACAAGTTTCTTAACCAATTCTAAAATTTCATATCCTCCTTCAATTTTAACACCATCACAATTAGCTTCTTTTAAAAATCTCATAGCATTTCTAATACCCTCTTCAATAGAAACTTGATAGGACATAAATGGCATGTCTCCAATTACTAATGCTCTATTTACCGCCTTTGAAACAATTTTTGAATGATATATCATTTCTTCCATACTAACTGGGATTGTTGTTTTATTTCCTTGAATAACATTTGATAATGAATCTCCAACAAGAATAATATCTATTCCTGAATTATCAAGAATTTGAGCAGTTATGTAATCATAAGCAGTTAGTGAAGTAATTTTTTCTTTCCCTTTTTTATTTATAATATCTTCAATTGTTAATTTTTTCATAAACCTCGTTTAATACCTGACAAGTAAGCCAAAAAAATAATAATGAAAAACAAAAGTGTTGTAATTTTATAGCCAATCTTTTTTGAAAAAGGAATTAAAATAATAGGCAATAAAGCAAAAACATAATGTAAATTAACATTTCTTAAACCTATTATAAGCATTATAATGCCTATTAGATATTGAAAGAAAAGGAGAATATCTCCAAACATCCTAACTCTCCTTGAAAAATCTTCCTTTAAGAAAGCAATTATAAAAGCAGAAAGATAAATCAATAACAAAATTCCACCTACAATATGGTGAAGTGTTGATATTGGCATATTTAAAAGTTTAAAGCTTAATGCTCTTTAAGTAAAAGCCTTGATGTTAAATTAACAATTAAAACGAAAATAACAATTAAGAATGAAGCAGACCAAGCAAGTTTGTGCCAATTCTCATAAGGTGACATAGCAAAGTTAAATATATTTACAGTTAATGTAGCCATAGGTTTAAATAAATTTATTTCAAAAAACATATTATTAAAACTTGTAAAAAGCAAAGGTGCTGTTTCTCCTATAATTCTTGAAAAGGATAGTAAAACAGATGTTAAAATTCCAACTCTAACATATTGCCAAATAATAGAAGTAATTACTTTCCATTTTTGCGCTCCAAGAGCATAAGCAGCTTCTTTTGTAAAGTTTGGAACTAATCTAAATAATTCATCTAATGTTTTTAATATAATTGGAATCATAATTATTGAAAGAGCAAATGAGCCACTAATAGCTGAGAATGTATTAAATGGCTTTACAAATAACGCATAAACATAAGCACCTATAACAATTGAAGGAGCAGATGCCATAACATCACAAACAAATCTTACAAAATTTGAAAATTTACTACTTTTAGAATATTCACTAATATAAGTGGCAGTGAGTATTCCAATAGGAAACGCTATTAAAATTGAAATAGATGTAATTAAAAAACTTCCAATAATGGCATTTCTAAGTCCCCCTCCCTCCATTCCCGGTGGTCTTGGGTCCTCTAAAAAGAATGATAAATTTATTGATTTTAAACCATTAACTATTACATCCTTCAAAATCCAAAATAGTATGAAAATTCCAAAAAGAAAAAACATCGTTGAAATTAATGTTATAAATTTATCTAAAATAATTCGCCACTTCATTTTATAATTCTCAATATAAGAATCCTTGAAATTGAAAATGTAAGAAAAGATATTATAAACAATATCAAAGCAAGATAAAATAAACTTGAAAGATAAATTTCAGTTGTTGCTTCTGTAAATTCATTAGCAAGAGAAGATGCTATCGTAATAGTAGGCTCATATATATTCTGAGGAATTTTATAAGCATTTCCAATTACAAATGTAACAGCCATTGTCTCACCTATTGCTCTTGCCAATCCTAAAACTATACTTCCAAAAATTCCTGCTTTTACATAAGGTATTATGACAAATTTTATAACTTCAAATCTCGTTGAGCCAAGAGCATAAGCTGATTCTCTAAAAATGTTAGGAACTAATGAAAATAGCTCAATAATTGTAGATGAAATAAAAGGAATAATCATAAAAGACAAAATTATACTTGCTGTTAAAAGACCAATCCCAAAAGGCTCACCATTAAAAAAATTAATAAATCCTAAGTGCTTAATTAAGAATGGCTCTATTTTATTTTTCATTATAGGAACAAAAACGAAAAGTCCCCACATTCCATAAATAATACTTGGAATACCTGCTAATAATTCAATCATAACTCTAAAAAAATTCTTCAAAAATTTAGGACATATTTCTGAAATAAAAATTGCAATTCCAAGACTAATTGGAAAAGCTAAAAGAATTGCTAAAACTGAAGTTAAAATTGTCCCTAAAATTGGAACTAATCCTCCAAATTCTTCCTTTACTGGATCCCAAGTTGTGTTAAAAAGAAAATGAATAGAAAATTTACTTATTGAAAGCTTAGCTTCATAAAACAAAACAATAAAAATAGAAATAAAAATTAACAGAAAAATAATAGTTGAAATAAAGCTTAAAGATTTAAACAGATTTTCAGCAAAGTTTGAGTAATTATTCAAAGGTTCAAAATTTTAAAGCTAAGAGGTAGCAAATCCTTTATATAAAATTCACCCTTCCTTGTAATTATTTTTAGATTATCCGAAAATTCACTTATTACTTGCCTACAAGCACCACAAGGCATAATATCATAAACTTCTTCATTATCTTGATTTATAGCTACTAAATATAATTCTAATAATTCTTTATAACCCTCAGATATTGCCTTAAATATAGCAACTCTTTCAGCACATATTGTAAGACTATAAGAAGCATTTTCTATATTAACGCCAAAGAATTCTTTCTTTTCAAAACCATTTGAAGCAATCAAAATACAAGCAACCTTAAAATTTGAATAAATGGCATAAGAAAATTTAATATAACTTAAAGCTTTATCTAACACTTGCTAACTTTTTCTTTTCATACCAGTTTTTAATGTAATTTATTATCTCTTCAAGAGGTGTTCCTGGTCCAAAAATTTTACTAACTCCCATCTTTTCAAGTTCTATTGCATCCTCTTCTGGAATAATCCCACCACCTATTAAAAGGACATCTTCAAGACCATTTTCTTTCATAAGTTTTAAAATTTTAGGAAAATAAGTCATATGAGCACCAGAAAGTATTGATATACCTATTACATCAACATCTTCATCAATTGCCATCTGAACAATCTCCTCTGCTGTTCTATGTAATCCACTATATACGACTTCCATTCCCGCATCTCTTAAAGCCCTTACTAAAACCTTTGCTCCCCTATCATGACCATCTAAACCGACCTTACCTATAAGAACCTTTATAGGTTTATTCATAAAGTTTTAAAATTATAAAGCAAGGTAAATATGCTTTGTCCAATAATTCTGAAATATAGATTATTTCTTATTTTGCCCGCCCACCCTGAAAATAAGGCTTCGCCTTATAAATGCCCGTTTTTCGGCAGGGGGGCGAAGCCCCCTTAAATGACCCCCCGATAAATTCAGTAATTTCTTAAAATTTTGATAAGTTGCTGATTATCAATCACTTAACATTATTTATTGGACAAAGCAAGGTAAATATGCCTTGTATTTAAGTTTTCCGCTTACTTTCGCTCCCCCTAAATGAACTCTTCCAATATTTAACACTATTTATTGAAAGGGGAGGTAAAACCTCCCTACCACTACCTAACAATAATTTTTGTTAATTTTTGTTTATTTCTTACAAAATAAACACCTTTGTTCAATTTCACCAAACCTTTTCCTTTGAAAAGAACCTTACCTGAAACATCGTACAAAATTACATTATCTTTAAAATTTATTAATCCGTTTGAGATAATTGAATTTCTTTCAGCAATAGATGTTGTATGGTTTTGTAAGCTTGAAACTTCCCAAGATTTACTTATAATTTTTGTGCTGAATGGACCATTCCACTGTACATAAGAAAATAACGAATCCTTTACATATCCCAAATTTGGAACCCACCAGATATAGTAATCCCTCAACAAACTATCCGAGTAAGGATCAAATCCCAAATTGCCAGCATTTGTCTTAATGACTGATGACCATATTCTTCCTTTAAGTCTTACCCACATTTTATAAGCACTAAATGTTCCAGCAGGAACAGTAACATTCTCATAAGATAAAACCTTAGCAGTATCAGCAAACCACCAAAGCGTATCATAGTACTGAGTACTATTATCACCATCAAAATCCCCAACATAAGGTCCAGAAAGACCCAATCTCCAAGAATTATTTATAGAAAATGGTGTTACTACTGCTTTAATATCAACCTTATAAGGTCCCCCACTTGTGTTCTTTCCTATTATATAAAGCCTCCTTAATGTATCAGCAACTTCATAGACAGTATCTTCAATTATGTTACTACCTGACTGATAATAAACAGCGGTATATATCCCTTTACCTGGATAACCGTTATAGGTAAAGGACTGATTTACAAATAGCGTTTCAACTTTTGTGGAATATGAGCCAGAATTACCATTAGGAGCAAGTGTGCTATCTCTTCTCCAACCTCCATACTCAAACAACTTATTATCTGTTATCCCAAGATAGTTCAGGGCTTGTCCAACAACTAACCATATCATTATCCAACCTCATTTTTAAAAGTTTAGAAAAGTTTTCATCATTTATGGAAATTATCCCAACTTCACCTCTACTTAAAACTTCACCAATCTCAACCTTTGATTTATTTACAATTAAAAATGGTTTTTTTAGCTTTTTAAAAACTTTTACAAGTTTTTCTTTGGATGAAAAATCATAAGTCATGATGATTAACTTTGATTTTCTTATTGATTTCATAACTTGTGTTCTTCCTATGCTTAATTTACCTGCTTTATAAGCAAGCCTAATAATATCGTCCATATTTAAATTTTAAAGGGGCTAAAAAGCCCCTAATTTACAAATTTACTAGTTTTTGTAATTTTATCACCCTTAATGGAAATAATATAAATACCCTTTGGAATGTTAAGAGGAATTTCATAACTTCCTTGATTTAATTGATAAGTATTTGAAAAGACAATCCTACCAGATAGATTATAAATTTTTATATTTAGCTTATCATCTAATGGCATATTTAACTTCAAAACATTATTCTTAACATCAAATTTAAATGTCAAGTTCGCATATTCCTTTTCAGCCCAACTTGTTATATTACAGTCTGGTGGATTTGGAGAGCCAAAGAAAGCAAAAACAGCAACAGCACTATCTCCTACATTTAGATTGTAAGGTCCAGAAGAAACTGAAACTGAAAAGTCAGCATTTGTCCCACTTGCTGAGCCACTTGTTCCCGTTATCATACCCCATTTAAATGTCTCATTATATGGCCAAGGACTATGATTAGCAACTCTTGCACTGCCCCAATTTCCAGAAACCAATAAAATACCAACATAACCTGTAAAATCGCTTGAAAACATATAAGCGCCACCTTTAATTTGTCCAGAACCACAAACAAATGTGTTAGCATTATCATTAGTCCAGTTATTTAAATCAAAATCTGCAAAAATAGCCATATATGCTCCATTTAAAGCAGAAGAGCCTTCATTTTTAAGTTTATATCTTAAAAACACAAATGGAGAATTTATTTTACCATAAGCAGTAAGATAAGCTTTTATGTTTTTAGGAGAAGCAAAATTTCCATCTGATAGTCTTAAAATGTATTCTTCATCACCATAATAAGGTCCTCCAAATAGCCTGCTATCATATATACCAAATTCCCTCTTTAAATCATTATCATTTGAACTTGAATTATAAAAGTTATCTACAAGATATGAGCTTGAATTTCCGAAAGCAAATGATGCATAGAACAAAGCACTTGGAGCATTCTTTGGATATCTAAATCCATTTCCAGGTGTTTGGGAAGTATTTGGATAACCAAGTGAGCCATTATCGGGAATACTTAATAGGACTATTCCCGTGTCTATATCAACAATGGATAATGGTGGAGAGCCAATTGTAATAGGAATATTATAATTTGTTTGATATGAATTATTTCCTGCATCGTAATAAGTTATTGTAATTTTTAAAGTTGCGGTATCACCTATTTGAGCAGATGAACTAATTTGGAAGGAGAATAAATCACTTATTGAAGAGCCACTCTTGGTGGCATTTGAGGGAACATTACCAAAGTTAATAGTGTTATCTGTAATTGTGATTATTGAAGGATTTGTAGTAGTTAGGCTTGCTGAAACATTGTAAGCATCAGCTCCACCATTGTTTTTTATCGTTATATCTAAATTAACAGATTCACCTGGATCTAAATAACCATTACTATTAGCATCAATTAGGTTATAACTTAAAACCACAATATTTGGTGTTGTATTATATGGTGTATTTTCAATAGCAAGCTTAGCATCTATTCTACCCCATCCACAATTATTATTAGGCCAAGTACTACCACAACCTGTTGGTCTTACTCTTCCAAAATCTGTAATAATTTGATAAATTTGATAGTAGTTTAAAGTAGGGTTCTTTTCAAGCATTAACGCAATAACACCAGCAACATGGGGTGCTGCCATAGATGTTCCACTATAGCTAGCATATCCACCCCCTGGAATAGATGAGGGAACATTTACGCCAGGTGCAGCTATATCAGGTTTATAAAAGTTCCAATCACTTCTTGACCAATAAGTTGTATTATTGTATGGGCTTGTATTTGGAGCAGGACCACGACTAGAAAAGCTTGCTACTTGGTCAGAGCTATTAGTAGCACCAACAGCTATAACAATAGGATAATCACCAGGACTTGAAATAGTTCCACTCCCAGGACCACTATTTCCTGCCGAAAAAACAGGAACTATATTATTTGCTCTCCAACCATTCCATATAGCATTCCAAAGCCAAGTGTTTCCTCCAAATCCTCCCCATGAATTGCTAACCACTACAACATTAACACCATGATTAGCCTTCAAATCAGTAAAGTGTTGAACACAAGTAGTAATAGCAGCATTTGAGCCATAGCCACTTGCATCAAAAGCTTTACAAGATATAATTTTGGCATTAGGAGCAACACCTATATCATCTGTAAAAGGACCCAAACCATCTCCACCAGCAATAGTTCCAGCAGTATGAGTTCCATGTCCATTATCATCATAAGGAGTAGGTTGATTATTAATTGCATCTTTCCAATAAGTAGATAACACATCACCAGCAAGTGCAGGGTGAGAAGCATCAACACCAGTGTCAATATGTCCAACTATTACACCATTTCCTGTATAACCATATAAAATCCAAACACTATCTGCCTTTATTTTTGAGATATTCCAAGTTGCTGCATTTATACTATTTGAGCTTCCCTTATCTCTAACTATATGGAAGTTATCCCAATCATAGTAGATTTTATCTATATCATTTCTATTCAAAAGCAGTTTTTCAAAAGCACCCCTCTTAATTTTTACATATATGGCATTTACAACCCAAAATTGCTTAACTTCATATACATCAGATGAAGCCTTCAAAAGCTCAACAAGATCCTTTTGACTATTGAAGTGGTATTCTTTTAGTATATTTATCTTTTCAGTTGGAGATGCTTTTAGATTTTCAGGAATGAGAAGCTGATCTTTTAGAACGATAAACAGTTCAATAGGCTCATTCAGGGATGTTCTACTTAAAACATCCCAAAGCTTACCATCTACACTTGCTAAATTCAGAATAAAATAAAACATAGCGCCCCAGGGGGGACTTGAACCCCCGACCTATGGCTTAGGAAGCCACCGCTCTATCCAAACTGAGCTACTGGGGCTTTTGAAATTTTAAAGCATAAATTCTTCTTTCTTCATAATTCAAGGAAAAGAAAGATTTTCCCATAACAACCCTATCAACATTCAGTTTTTTTAACTCATTTATATTTTCCCAATTTACACCTCCATCAATTGTTATTTTAAAATTCAATTGACTTTTTTCTCTAAAATTAACTAAATAATCAACTTTCCATAAAACATCTTTAATCATTTCTTGTCCTGCAAAACCTGGATTAACAGTCATTATAATAACTTGCTCAACATCTTCAACAATAGGCAAAATATATTTTGGGTGTGTTTTAGGATTTATTACAATTCCAATTTTTAAATTATTTTTTTTAGCAAATTCAATACATTCAAATGCTTCTTCACCAATTTCAATATGAACATCAACAATATCAGAGCTTTTATAGAATTCTTCTATAAATTTTTTAGGGTTTTTTATCATTAAATGGCTATCTAATTTTAAATGTGTAATTTTCCTAATAGCATCAACAATAAGCATTCCAAATGTTAAATTATCTACAAAATGACCATCCATAATATCAAGATGTAAATAATTCAAATTACAATTCTCAACACTTTTAATTTCTTCATAAATTTTCGTCCAATCAGCAGCAATAATTGAAGGTAAAATTTCCAATTTTTCTATCCACTTAAAATCATAAGATATAAAATAAAAGTAAAAATCAATATAATTAGGACGATATATGTGCTAAATTTACCATCCTGTACTCCTCTAATACCCGAGCCAATTAAAGCACTAATATAAGCAAAAAGTCTAACTATACCATCTATTATAGAAAGATCAAAAAATCTATAAATAATACCTGAAAACCACTTCAAAAACCTTAAAATGAAAAGCTCATACCAGTCCGAAAGAATACCCCACCTTGCATACAAAATTTTATAAAATCCCTTAATTATAAAATTATCTCCAAGTGATTTAGGAATAATGGGTTTTTGATACATGAAAAATGCTAACATTATTCCAAAAATTGCTAAAATCTGACTAATAAGAGATATATTTAGAGCAGAATGTTCATCAAATTTTACGTGTGGTAAATAACTTAAAGCACTTTCAAAATATGAATAAATCCAACCCCCTATTATTGAAAAGAGAGCAAGAACAATCATTGGAATTGTCATAATGTAATTACTTTCATGAGCATGCTCATATAATTTTTCATCTCTTGGTTTTGTATGAAATACGAGGAAAAACAATCTAAATGTATAAAATGCTGTTAAAACAACACCAAAAATAACAAGATAAAATATAACCCCATTTGAGAAATACGCATATTCAATAATTTTATCTTTTGAAAAGAAACCAGCAAAAGGAAAGATACCACAAAGTGCTAAACTTCCAATTAAAAATGTTATCCAAGTAATTTTCATTTTCTTATATAATCCACCCATCAATCTAATATCAAGATTATCATTTAAGGCATGCATTACTGAGCCTGCTCCAAGAAAAAGCAAAGCTTTAAAGAAGGCATGTGTCCATAAATGAAATATTCCAGCCCAGTAAGCACCCAAACCAACACCAACGAACATATATCCAATTTGAGAAATTGTTGAATAGGCAATAATTCTCTTTATATCATTATTAACAAGAGCCATGCTCGCAGCTAAAACAGCACTAAAAGCACCTACAAAAGCAACAATAAAGCTTGCATCTGGCGATAAAATATATATTGGTGATGACCTTGCTACCATATAAACACCAGCTGTAACCATTGTTGCTGCGTGAATCAGAGCAGAAACAGGGGTAGGACCTTCCATAGCATCCGGTAGCCAAGTATAAAGAGGAAATTGAGCAGACTTACCTATTGCACCAATGAATAATAGAATTCCTATTAATGTTAAAATCTCTTTATTTATTAAATTAGTATTTTTAAAGACCTCACTATAAACGACACTACCAAAAAATGAAAAAATTACAAATATTCCAAGTAAAAATCCAGCATCCCCAATTCTATTAACAATAAATGCTTTATTTCCTGCATCAGTAGCGGATTGTTTTTTAAACCAAAATCCAATAAGCAAATAAGAAGCAAGTCCAACACCTTCCCATCCTACAAACATTAAAACATAATTATTTGCCAAAACTAATAAAAGCATACTGAAAACAAAGAAATTAAGATAAGCAAAATATCTTGAATAACTCTCATCCTTTCTCATATATTCTATTGAATAGAAATGAATCCAAAATGAAACAAATGAAACAACAAAAATCATTATAGCAGACAAATTATCAAGTAATAATCCAAAAGGAATTTTTAGTTTATCAATTACTATCCAATAAAAATAGCTCTTATCGTATATAAAATTACTACTGCTTAATGTTATAAAAAGCAAAATTGAGCTTGAAACAGCAGAAATAAATAACACAAATGTTCCTATATAACCACTAAACCTAAAAACAAACTTACCAAATATACCATTTATAATAAAACCCACTAGTGGAGCAAAAAGTGTTATAAGAAGTAAAATATCTATCATGGTTATTTACTCCCTAAGGAAAAGAAATCATCTACATTTGTTGTTTGTTTTAACCTATAAAGATTTACAACAATAGCAAGTCCAAGAGCAACCTCCGATGCTGCAATAGCAAGAACAAGAATTGAAAATATCTGACCATCAAGGGTTTTTACAATATTTCCAATAGTAATAAGCAAGAAGTTGGCAGAATTTAGCATAAGCTCAAGACCCATAAGCATAATTATCGTATTTCTTCTAAAAAGAACAGTTAAAACACCAATAAAAAAATAAGCTAAACTTATGAGAATTATTAAATATGTTTCATTCATAGTCCGAAAATTTTAAAGTTAAATTGTGGAACAAGAAGTTTATCGCTGTACAATATGTGGAAGCACTAAATTCTTCTGGGAATCCTTGTAAAGCTAATAGAAGAACAAAATGAGATGATTTGAGAGCAAATGAGAGAATATCTTCAAGGCAAATTGTAGTTTTTGTGAAGCTTGCTTGTACTTTGCCTGAGGAATATCGTAAATTTATTAGTTATAGTGATAAGTACTTTGCTTATGAGAGAGTTTTTCCTACTGAAACACATTAATTAAACACTACCAGATTTTGAAAAGTTTAACTATATGGTTATAGCTTAACTTCAAAAAGCTCATATAAATCTTCAATGTGAAGAATGTAGTAGAGCTTACAGAGAGTTGTACTAAGAGCTGATTAATAGGTCCTTTGCAAAGAAAAATGATTAATTTCACAAATCAAATTATTTTAGTAGATGTATTAAGCATACAAATCCAAGATTGTTCCACAAATTTACTTATTCCTTTTAGGTTTATTGCTTTCCATCCATATATAAATAGGATATATTTCATTTACAAATCTATATGATCCCCTTCCTTCTAAATCACTTTCTATTACTCCTAATTTTTTAAGCTTCCTCAGAAAATTATTAAGCACTTTCCTTTCTTGGGGTTCAAGTTTTGATTCTATTTCTTTTTTATTAAACGTTTTAGAAATTCTCATTTCTCCCATTTTTCTAAGTATTGATCTGTATTTCTCACTACGTATAGCTCTATAAACTTTTGGGTCAAGGTACTTTCTTCCTACTTCTTCTGCAGCTTTTAATATTCCTATCGTTGCATCTTTCAAATCTATTATTCCATCTTTATCCAACCAAAAAGTAGCATCACCAATTTCATGCATAAGAATGGGCAACCCACTGGAAAGTTTAACCATAAGTTCCAAAGCATCTTCCTTGATTTCCATATTAACTGAATTAAATGCTTTGTATAAAAAATTTTTTACTTCATTATCAGAAAGTCTTCCAATTTCAATAATTTTAAATATTCTCATAAGTGATGGTTGAAGTTTGGAAAGTTTATCTCTCTTTTCAGGAAGTCCTACAAGCATAATAAAGACAGGGAAATCCTTATAATGTGTAGCCACTTCATCAACAAAACTTTTGTACCAATCTGCAAATTCCTTTAATTCAGCAAGTCCATTAATATCATCTAAAATAATAAAAAGTCCTCTTTTCTGATCCTTAATTTTCTCTAATATATTGTTAAGTATCTCTGGAAATTTATTTACTAATTCCTTTAAATCTTCCTCAGGAGGATTAAAACTCACTGAAATTCCAAAAAGACCAACTTCTCTAATATACTTTCCAAAAAAAACTTTAATATTCTCGTACCATTTATAACTTCTTGTTTCTTTTAGTAATTGTTCAAAAATCCTATGAACCATTTCTTTGAGAGTGGAAACGCTTCCTAAAAATGCGTGGATACACAAAATGTCAAATTTTGTATTAACATAATGACGGAGAAATGAAGCTAAGGAACTTTTCCCTATGCCTCTATCTCCAATTAAAAAAACATTTTGTTGCCTTCCTGATAAAGTTTGTTTAACATATCTTAAAACTTCTTTTATTTGTTCTTCTCTACCAACAAAAAGCTCAACAGGAACGGGATTTCCTGGTGTAAACGGACTATTCAACTTATTCATATTTGTTTTGACAATTTTAAAGCTAGAATTTCTTCTATCTATAAACAATTCTTGAAGCTATTATTCCAATTTCAAAAATAATGATAAGTGGAATTGCTAAAAGTAGCATACTAAAAGCATCAACAGTTGGAGTTATTATAGC
>Ga0080007_1104133_pt1 | contig 42810 bp, 41 predicted proteins | sample OctOCTMetagenome_FD_69210 | JGI IMG/M metagenome (GOLD analysis project Ga0080007, IMG submission 69210) | Hot spring and microbial mat streamer communities from Octopus Spring Streamers, Yellowstone National Park, USA - OCT_B (SPADES... | ecosystem: Environmental > Aquatic > Thermal springs >...
AGATATTTCAATGTATACTGACGGTGGAGCTGATTAAATTTTTAAAAAAAATAAACAAATATGCGATACGAAAAATATGACTTTCAAAGTTTATGGGAAAAATCTACTCAAGCTGTAAGAAGATTTCTTTCTTCTGAAAGTTTTTTTGATTTTGTAGAAAGAGTTGCTGGAATGACTGAACTTCCACAAGAAAGAGATGTTGATTTGATTGGTTTTTTAATGATCCTTGCTCTTAAAGGTTTTCCTGTTGAAGAGGCAAGAGAAAGGCTTGATGATTTTTTACCTGATTTAACAGAAGAGCAAAAAGAAATTATTATAAGAGAAATAGCTGTAGGATTTTTACCAATTTTGGAAGATCTTTGGAAAATAACACCTGAGGATGAAGAATATGAAGAAAAAGTAAAAAGATATCTAAGTATGATGGAGTTTTATTTAAGAAGACCAACTGTAAGAAAAGAAACTGTCTTAGAAACTAAACCTAGTGAAGAAACAAGAGAGGAAATTAAAGTGGAAGCTGAGCAATCTCAAGCACAAATGAAGTCACAAGCCCAAGAAACAAAAGAAGAAGCTGAGCAAGTAGTTTTACCTCAAGAAGAAAGGATTATTACTATAAGTTGGGAAGGAGAAAGGGTAGAAGAAAAAAAAGAAGAAAAAAAAGATGATTGGAACATACCAAAAATTGATTTTAAAATTAAAAAAGAAGAAATAAAAAAAGAAGAGGAGGGACCAATAGATTTGTCACAAATTTAAAATGCCGCAAAAATTTTTTGTTCCTAAATACATAACTATAGAAGATAGACTTGAAGGTCTTATAACTATTAGGCAGCTTTTTGCTCTTCTTATTGCTTTTTTTATTTCTTACTTTTCCTTTAAAATTCACACCTATATTGGCATTCCTGCATCTATTTTAAGTTTTGGCATTGCGGTTTTAGGTACTTTCTGGCAAGTAAACGGAAAGCCATTTTTAAATGTCTTACCTTCAGCTATAAAATCTCTTATGAATCAAGAAAAATATATATGGAAAAGAATTGAAAGAACAGCTTATAAAGAAATTGAAGTGCCTGAAGCAGAAGAAAAAGAATATTATCCTGAATTTATTGAACCGAGAAGAAAAAAACTTACCGAGCTTCCGAAAACTCTTGAAGTAGAGGTTTCTGCTCCAGAAATTGTTTCAAGTTTTAAGGAAAAAGTTAAAGTGGAGCTTGACAAACCTTTAGCTTTGCAAAAAGAAGAATTTAAAAAATTAGGACACTCTCACGAAATTAATCCTCATAATCCTTATAGGCTTTTTCCTTACATTAAATTCACACAAAAAACAAAAATTTGAAAATGGTAAAACCAACATATTATCTTATCAAAGTCAAGGAAATAAAAGATAACGTTTATATTTTGGAAAATGGAAGTTTAAGAGCTGTTTTAGCTGTTCCAGGAGTTAATATTGAGCTTATGAACGAAGAAGATCAAAATATGCTTCTTTCTCAATTTAAATCTTTGCTTGACGGTTTAGATTTCCCTTTGCAAATTTTTGTTTATTCAAGATATGAGAATTTAGATAACTATTTAAAAATTATCCAAGCAAGATACGAAGAAGAAACAAATCCATTAATAAAATTTCAAATTGACGAGTATATCAAATTTTTAGAAGATTATCTAGAAAATCATAAAGTAATGAGAAAGATGTTTTTTGTAATCGTTCCTTATGACACTGCTGCTTCAGAAATTCCTTTACCTATTGCTCAAAAAGTTCCACAAACAGAATCCTATCAAGAAATGCTTTTTCAATTAGAAACAAGAGTTGATTATGTTACTCAAATTCTTTCCAATATGGGACTTATGCCTATAAGACTTAACAATCTTGAACTTTTAGAGCTTCTTTTTGAATGTTATAATCCAACCTTAAGATATGGTCAGATTCCAAAACAAATTATCGAGAAATTAACAGAATTTTTAGGATAATGATAAACTTAAATTTACCATTTTTTGGTAAGAAAGGAAAGATAAGGGTGCCTATTCAAAAAGAATTAGAGGGTTTCGAAAAAATAAAAGAACTTATGGCGCCACCAGGAGCTAATTTTGCTTTAGACTATTTTCAAATAGGAGATATTTATGGAAGAACTCTTTTAGTTTTAGAATATCCATCTTATCTCATAGGTGCTTGGCTTAGCAAAGTTATTATTTTAGACGAACCATTTAATCTTTCCCTTTTCTTTTATCCTATTGACACTGGTGCTACTTTAAAAAGACTTGAAAAACAGCTGGCTAGAATTGAAGCACAAATAAGAGAAAGAGAAGAAAAAGGTCAGGTAAGATCACCAGAGCTTGAAACTGCTTATAAAAACGTTGAAGAGTTAAGAGATTTGCTTGTTCAAGCAGAAGAAAGAATGCTTAAGGTTTCTCTTTATATCACTCTTTTTGCTAATGATAAAAAAGAACTTGATCTTAAAACAAAAAAGCTTCTTAAAACCTTTGAAAGCTCCCTTATTTCTGCAAAACAAGTAATGTTTCAACAAAAAGAAGGTTTTATGTCTACTTTACCTCTTTGTCTTGACGAAATTAATACTTCTTATCATCTTAATTCTTCAACGGCTTCTTCTTTCTTTCCTTTTATTTCTACAGATATCGTTGATGAAAAGGGTATTTTTATGGGAATTAACCTTATTGATGGAGGAGTTGTTATTTTAGATAGATTTAAATATGAAAACCCACATCTTCTTATTTTAGCTCGGTCTGGTTCTGGTAAATCTTATACAGCTAAACTTGAAATTATGAGAAGTTTGATGATGAATATGGAAGTTATTGTCCTTGACCCAGAAAATGAATATAAATCAATTTGCGATGTTTATGGAGGAAGTTTTATACCTCTTTCCTTAAGAACAGATCATAATTTAAATCCTTTTGATCTTCCAAATTTAATTTCCGATGAAAATCCTTATGACGTTTTTAAAGAACATATTTCTAATCTTATCATTTTAATTGAGCTTTTGATAGGAGAAAGACTTTCTTCTGAAGAATTAGCTTTAGTTGACAGAGCCTTAAATCAAACATATACTGCTTTTAACATTTTACCTGAAAGAGGTTGGGAAAAAGCAGAAATTTTTCCTACCTTAAATGATTTTGAAAAGGTTTTAAGAAGCACTGTGGGTGGAGAAAAAATTGCTGATAGGCTTTATCCTTATGTAGAAGGAAGCTTTGCTGGATTTTTAAACAAACAAACAAATGTCGAAATAGATAATAGGCTTGTTGTTTTTGGATTAAAAGATTTACCCGAGGTTTTAAGGCCGTTGGGAATGTTTTTAGCTTTAAGCTTTATTATAAATAAAATAAAAAGAGAAATCAAAAGAAGACTTTTAATTATTGATGAAGCTTGGTGGATTATGAAACAACCATTTGGGGCAGAATTTCTTTTAAATGTTATCAAAAGAGGTAGAAAATACCAGCTTGCTGTAACTAATATTACTCAAGACGTTGAAGATTTTCTAAATTCAGAATATGGAAAACCTATTATTACTAACTCTGCTATAATATTTTTAATGAAACAATCAACAGCCACTGCTGATCTTCTCAAACAAATATTTTATCTTTCTGACGGTGAAAAAAATTTTCTTATTCAAGCAGAAAGAGGAAACGGTATTTTAATTGCTGGAAACAAAAGAGTTCCTTTATATGTTTTAGCTTCTTATGCTGAAGATCAAATTATTAAAACAAGGCCGGATCAATTAATCGCTCTTGAAAAAGCAAAAGAAATAGGATTTTAAATGGAGTTTATATTTTTAATCCCTTTAGCAGCGATACTAGATGGTATTGAGATAATTCTTGCTTTAACAGATGTTGGAACGGGTGGTTTAGGATTAGTTTTACATATTTTACAAATTTTTCTTGATTTTCTCTTTACTTTTCTTCTTATTATTTTGGGTTTTAAAAGCCTTTTTCAAAAAGAAGTTGCTTTTTCAAGGCTTCTTATAAGAAGAATTTTGCCTATTTTTATTCAAGGTATTGGCGAGATGATTCCAATTTTAGATTTTCTTCCTATTAGAACTTTTGCTACTATCTTTCTTTGGCTTGAAGTTTCAGGGACTTTAGATAAAATTATTTCGAAAATAGGAGGTATAGTTTCTTCTCTTCTTTCGGTTTTACCAGCTCCTTTAAGAGAAAAAGTAGAATTTTTAGCAAAAAGAAGTCCTATAGGCTCTATGCTTTTAAAAGCTAAAGAAAAAGTAGAAAAAGAAAGAAGAGCTCAAGAACCTCAAGTAGTATCCAAAGCAAATAAAAGAGAAGAAAAGAAAGAAGGCGAAGAATATCGAGGTTTATTTGGGCTTGGAAGAGTAGTAAGTAACGCAGCAAGCAAGATAACTAAAGAAATAGCCAAACCAACTATAGTAAGTGAAGCTAAAATGCCCCCTAGGGGAATAACACCCATCTTAATTCTTTTTATTTTCTTTCCTTTCTTTGCTTTTGCTCAAACAAAAGACGTTTATTTCTTTGCTAAAAAATTAAATAATGGGACAATTATTTCTGCTGTTTTTGTAGATAAAAAAACAAAAATGGTTTTTTCCTATCCATCTCTTTCTAGATACGAATGGAAACTTCCTTTTTCAGAGACACCTGAAATTTTTTCAAACAAACCCTTTATAAAAATTGATCTTAATAAAAGATATTCAAGCGGAGATTTTAAGGTAAGTCTTTCAATCAAAAATTTAATAAATGGAAATTTGCTTTCTTCTTTTGATGGTAACATCTATTTAGAAAAACCAGATGTTTCTATTATCTATCTTAAAAAGAATTATTTTGAAATTCCTTTTGTAGGCAATACTTTAGAAAAAGAAGAAATAACTTTTAAAGCCTTTGGTTTTTCTTCAAATGATCTTACTTCTATTTGGAGACTTAACGGCAATTTTATTTCTAACGATAGAACTTTAAATCCTTATCTTTTAAGTGGAGGTTTTTTAAATTTAGAGGTAAGAAATAGTCAAAACAGAAGCGAAGGTGCCTTTGCCGATGCATTTTTAAGATAAAATGCCTTGGCTTAATCAAATCACTTCTTGTTCAGATTTAGCAAGTTGTTTTCAAGCTATCTATAATTTAGGTATTGTAGTTTTGTTTTCTTTAGCTTTTTTGAATATGGTTTATGGAGCAATAGAATATCTTTTTTCTGCAGGAAGCATTACAAGCAAAGAATCTGGAAAAAACAGGATTATGAACTCTATAGGAGCAATAATTATTGTTTTAGTTTTGCCTCAAATTCTTCATATTATTAATCCAAGAATTTTTGAAGTGAAATTAAAAATACCTTATGTAGAAAAAGCAGGCGTTCCTAAATTTAAAGTTTACGAAGGTCTTCCAGATGAAGCTTATGAGTATCGCGTTGATCCTATTACAGATACTACTTTTCCACGTCTTAGTTTAAATTTAGGAGAAAAATATATGCCCTATATATGCACAGCTAGACAAAATTATGAAATTTATGCAAAAAACAAATATAATAATGAAATAGTAAGATATCGAGGAAAATTAATGAGAAGGGAAATCGTTGATGCTTTAACAGATTGCGTAGATAAACAGATTGCTTCGAGTAGTTATATTATTACTTGGGGTTATGATGAAGGTTATACATACCCAGACAAATGTCATAAAGATGGAACCCGTTGGGCTAATTGTATAGATGTTATACCAAATGGGATAAGTTATCAAAGGCTTGCTGATGCTTTTTTAAATTGCGGTTTTCATATATTAAATGAAAGCGAAGAAGATATATATTGCACAGATGAGCGTGGAGGAAAAATAGCGAAAAGTTGTCCTAGGCAAGGAGGCATTTGTTATTACACAAGACCTCATTTTCACATAATTTTAGATATTAATCCATAAAATGAATAGAAAAAATCTTTTTATATTAGGATTAGCTGTTCTCATTATTATAACCTTGGTTTCTTTCTTAGGTTATTTTGTCACTAGAAAAAAAGAGGTTCCTAGAGAACCAAAAGTTGTAGAAGCACCCGAAGAAAAACCAGTTCCTATTGAAGTTGCTAAAGAAGAGCCTTCTTTAATTCCTGAAAAGAAAGAAACTTCTTCAAAAGAGCTTTCTCTTCCTACTTCAACTTTAGAAGAAAAAATTAAACCTCTTTTTGATTCCGAACTTCTTTTTATCGATCTTATTTATCCCTACATCTACGTTTATGATCCTCAAAATGGCATAGTTAAATACTTAAACCTTGATGATAAATCTTACAAAGAGCTTTATAAATCATTTTCAGTTTACTTTCCTTCTATATCTCCTACAAGAAAAAGACTTATTTTAAAAGATTATAATGAATGGAAAATTATCGATTTTTCTTTTGATGAAGTTAAAACCTTAAAAGAAGATATTGCTTTTTTCAAATGGAAAAATGATGATTTAATTTATTTTTATTTTGATGAAGAAAAGGGTGGGCGAATTTTAAGATTAAGTGATTTCAAAAAAGATCCTTTAGTTTTAGCTAATTTAAATCTTCCACAAGCAAAAATGGAAATTTTTGGAGATGATGTTTTTGTTTGGTCAGATCCTATTATTTCACCTTCAACACCAATTTTTTCTTTAAATCTTAAAAATCCCAGCAAAATTAAACTTCTTTTTGATAAAAAATCTTGGCCTTCTTTACTTTCAAGCGATGATCAAAATTTTTTACTTTTTTCTTATGAAGAAAATGGGATTTTAGTTTCCAAGCTTTTAGATAAAAATCTAAAAGAAATAAAAGAATTTAGTTGGTGGGCTCCGTCAGAAAAATGTACTTTCAAAAAACTTCTTGTTTGTGGTGTTTCTTTAAATAATATTAACTATGAAGATTGGCTTAAGCTTAAAAAGGCATCTAAAGATAAAATTGTGATTTATGATCCACAAAATAAAGAAGAAAAAGAAATTATTTTAAATGGAAATTTTGATGTTCTTAGACCACAAATTTCTCCTTTAGGACTTATTTTTTGGAACAGAAACGACGCTAAACTTTATGTTGTAAATCTCGAATAGTTTTCTTTCAATTATCATTAAAATAAGATTGCTTAACCAATAAAGAGTAAAAATTGCAGGAAATTGAATTATTATCAAAAAGATAAGAAATAAAAAGAAAATTTGCATTTTTAAACCTTCTTTCTCACCTTTAGTTTGAATTAAAAAATAAATTGCTTGAATTAAAATAGTTAAAATAATTAAAAAAATATTTTTAGAAGTTAAGTCAATAATTCCTAAGAAAAAGATTTTTTTATCTTCTTGAATAATTTTTTTTAAAACAAAGAAAATTGAAATTAAAATAGGTAAGGGCAAAAATTGCAAAAATAAAGTTAAAATAGGATTATATTTAAATTCTTCATAAATTTTATTTAACTCTTCAATTTGTTTTAAAGGATCGCTTTTATATTTTTCCATTATTTCTTTTATTTTCGGCCTTATTTTTTTTAGCTTTATTTCTTCTCTAAAATTTAGAAAACTTAAAGGGAGCATTGCTAATCTTAAAATAAAAACAAAACTCAAAAGAGCTAAACCGTAGTCTTTTGTTAAATCTAAGAGAAATTTAAAAAAACCGTAAAAATTGTTTTCTATAAAACCCATCTTTATATTTTATTTAACAAATTTAAAACTTCTGATTCTAATAAATCAAATTTTTCGTTGATTAATTCTTCTTTTAAAGGGAAAATAACAATATCAAACTTTTTATCCACAATTTTTTCCCAATTTTTTCTTATGATCTCATAAATTCTTCTTTTTAATTTATTTCTTTTAACTGCTTTTTTAAAAATCTTAGCACTAAATTTAATCGAAAATCTTGGAAAATCTAAATTGTTTTCTCTAAAAATTATCAAAAAATTTTTATTTTTTAAGGTTTTATTTTTTTGCATAAAAAAAACTTTTAAATCCTCTCCTTTTAATCTGTAAATTTTCTTAAGCATTAAATTAAGCTAGTCTCTTTCTTCCTTTTCTTCTCCGTCTTAAAAGAATTCTTCTTCCTGCTTTCGTTCTCTTTCTTATTAAAAATCCTGATGTTCTTTTTTTCTTTCTTTTTGTCATTTTTTATCTCTTGAACTCTTCTTACACTTTATATTATAATACAAGATAAGAAATGACTTTAGAAACTTTTGAATCTCTTTGGAAAGAAATTTTAGAAGAAATCAAAAATTCTGTAGGAGAAAAAAGTTTTAACATTTGGTTTAATGAATTCTTACCCAAAACTTATATACATAGTTCTTTAAAAATTTCTGTTCCTAGTAAATTTATCAAAAATTGGATCGAAAAAAACTATTTGTCTCTTGTTCTTAAAATTATTAAAAATAAATTTCCTGAGGTTAAAAATATTGAAATAATAGTTGAAAATTCCCAAGAAAAAATATCTTTTTCTTCAAGGAAAACAGTTATTAAAAGGCTTCAAACCTTAGCTTTAAAAACCCCAAAACTTTCTATTTTTGAAACCAATCCTCAAACAAATTTAAATCCTCGTTATAGGTTTGATAATTTTGTCGTTGGTAAGACAAATGAACTTGCTTTTGCTGCTTGTCAAGCGGTAAGTAAAAATCCAGGTGGCTTACATAATCCTCTTTTTATTTATGGTCCTGTAGGTGTTGGGAAAACTCATCTTCTTCAGGCTACAGGTAACGAAATTTGTAAAAACTTTAAAAATCTTAAAGTTAAATACCTCACGACAGAAGAGTTTACCAATCTTTTTATAAATTCTATTAAAAATCATTCTACAGAAGAATTTAGATTAAGATTTCGAGATGTTGATGTTCTTATCTTAGATGATATTCATTTTCTCTCTGGCAAAATCAGCACTCAAGAAGAGCTTTTCCATACTTTTAATTATCTTTACAATCTTTCTAAACAAATTATTTTCTCATCAGATAGACCTCCTTCTCTTATTCAAGATATAGAAGCAAGATTAAGATCAAGATTTGAAGGAGGTTTAGTTATCGATATTAATCCTCCCGATTTTGAAACAAGAGTGGCTATTTTAAAAATGAAAGCTCAAGAAAAAGGTTTAGAACTTAGTGAAGAAATTTATGAATTTATTGCTGAAAAATTTGTGAATAACATTCGAGAACTTGAAGGAATTTTAACTGCTATCTATTTCGAGAGTCAATTTGTAGAAAAAATAAGTTTAGAAACTGTTAAAGAGATTGTTAAAAGATTTTCAAAAGATTATTATAAAAAGGTCACACCTAAAAAAGTTATCAGAGTTATTACTTCTCATTATGAAATAAAAGAAGAGGAACTTTTCAAAAAATTAAGGAATAAACATCTTACACAAATCAGAAAGCTTTTAGTTTATTTTTTGAGAGAATATAGCCAACTTTCTTATACATCAATTGCAGAAATTTTAAAAAAAGATCATACGACTGCTATTTATCTTTATGAAAAAACTGTGGAAGAATTGAATAAAAACGAAGAGCTTAAAAAAGAAATAGAAATTATTAAAGCAAAACTTTTAGAAAGTTAACAATTTTTACACTTTTTTTAAATAAAAACAAAATGTTTTTAATTAAAATTTTAGATAAAATTTAAAAAGAATTAACATTTTTAAGATTACTAATATGATTATTACTATTTCAAAAGAAAAATTAAAAGAAATAATACAAGTAGTAAGAAGTGTTTGTCCAAAAAAGACAGACATCAATATTCTCAACTATTTTTATCTTGAAGCTAAAGATGGCGAATGTTTTATTGCTGCGACAGATTTAGAAATTAACTACCAAACAAAATTTCCTGTAAGAATTGAAAAAGAAGGAAAAATTCTTATTCCAGCTAAACAATTCGAAAACATTGTAGATAACCTTTATGAAGAAGATGTTACTTTAGAAACAAAAGATGATACTCTTTACATTAGAGGAAAAAAATTCTTTCTTAATTTACCAGGGCTTATCCAAGAGGATTACCCAACTTTTTCACCAGTTAATAAAGATAACTATTTTGAAATAGATAACGAAATTTTTTTAGATGTTGTTGAAAAACTAAAACCAATTTTGAAAACTTCTGATATAAGACCTGAATATTCAGGAATTTATTTTGACTTGTCTGAAAATGGACTTAATTTAGTTTCTACAGATTCTTTTAGATTAGGAGTAAAAAAAATAAAACCTGTTTTTTATGAAACAAATATAAGCGAAATTAAACTTCTTTTACCTCAAAGAATTATTAAAGAATACACAAACATTAAAAGGAAAACAGGAAAATTAAAAATTTATTTTGAGGAAAACCAGGTTTCTTTCGAAATAGGAAGCCATCTTTTAACCACTAAGATCCTATCATTAGATTATCCAAATTATAAAGATTTTGTCGAACCAATAAGCTTTCTTTTTACTTTAGAAGTAAATACCGAAGAAATGTTAAAAGCTTTAAAACTTAACAAGGTTTATACAACTGATTTAAAAGAACTTGATGTAATTTTTGATTTTAAAGAAAACAAAATTTATCTTATTTCAAAAAACGAGCTTTTAGGTGAAGCAAAAAATGAAGTCGATTTCGAAATTAAAGAAAATAGCTACGGAGAAGATGAATTTAAAATTAAATTTAACTTAGATTTCTTTTTCGATGGTTTTAACGTTTATGATTCTGAAAAAGTATTTTTAAGTTTTTTTTCTGCAGGAGAAGAATCTTTTCCTCTTTATCTTAGCTCTCCATTAGATGAGGACTTCATTTATGTTTCTATGCATCTTTAATGTTTAAAAGACTTGATTTCAATCTAAATGAAATTTATGAATTAGCCTATCTTTTAAAAAAACATTTTCCGGAAGCAAAAATAAAAATTAAACTGAAAAACGAATTTATCGAAGTTCATTTTTTAAACCCTGTTGATTTATATAAATTAGAAGAAATAAAACTTGATTTTCAAAGAAAATTTTCTAATTTTAAAATTCTTTATTTTCACCAAAAGATCTAAGCCAATTTTGAACACCTTCTTCCCAAAGTAAAAATTGCGGATCTTTTTCTGGATTTAAAGGAATAGGTCCTAAAGGATCAAAACGATCTACATAAAAAAGAATATCATGAATCCCATAAGGTGTTATCCATTCGCTGTTTAACATAGGTTTATTTACTTCTCTTTTTTCTGGTGGATCAAATTTGTTTTCTGGAAGAATCCCTTCATCTATTATTTTTTGCATAAAATCATGAAAAATAGGCAAAGCAGCGACAATACTTGCAGCTTGAGATTTAAGTCTTTGTCCGTTAGTATTTCCTGTCCAAACTCCAACAACTAAATCTTTAGTATAACCAAAAGTCCAAGCATCTTGATAAAACTGTGTTGTTCCTGTTTTTAAAGCCACCTCATAGAAACCAAAATCAGTTAGATAAAAACTTCTTTGAAAAAGACCTCTTCTTGCCTCTTTGTCTTTTAAAATATCTGTTACCAACCGAGCTGTTTCCGAAGAAATTATTCTTTTTTCTTGTGGAAAATATTCGTAAATAATTTTACCTTCTTGAACAATTTTTAAAATTAAAGTTTGTGAAACCAAAATGCCATCATTAGCTAAAGCACCGTAAAATCTTATAAGGTCAGTCATTCTTACTTCTGCTGTTCCTAAACCAAATGAAAGCCCATATTTTTTCCAATCATCAAGATATCCCATTCCAGCTTCTTTAGCTAAAGAAATAACTCTTTCAGGAATAGCCAAATAAAAAACCTTTACAGAAGGAACATTCCTTGATTCTGCTAAAGCTTGTCTTAAATTTACTGGTCCTTTAAACTTACCATCAAAATTTTTAGGTTTATAATTTCCAAAATTTGTAGGAACATCAAAAACTATTGTTTTATCAGGATAACCTAATTCAAAAAGAGCAGAATAAACAAGTGGTTTAATAGCTGAACCAGGTTGTCTTTTTCTAAAAGGAACATTTACTTGCCCGTCAATAGTTTCATCAAAAAAATCTTTAGAACCTACTAAAGCTAAAACCTCTCCTGTTTTAGGGTTAATAGCCATTAAAGCTCCGTTAGTACTTCCATATTTTTCTTTATTTTCTTCTACTCTTTTTTCAACAACTTCTTCAGCAATTTTTTGAAGTCTTAAATCTAAAGTTGTTACCACCTTAAGATTAAGCTCCTCTAAATTCTTATTAGGAAATTTTTCTTTAAGAACGTTAATTACTTCCATAACAAAATGTGGCGCAATAATTCCAGCATACTTTCCTTTAACTAAAGGTATTTCCTCTTTTAAAGCTTTTTCATATTCTATAGAAGAAAGAAAACCACTTTCATAAAGTTTTTTCAAAATAAAATCCCTTCTTTCTTTTAATCTTTTCAAATTCTCCGGAGAAGTTGGAGCATAAAGAGCTGGTGCTCGAGCAATGCTAGCTAAAATAGCAGCTTCAGACCAGGAAACCCTCTGGATTTTTTTATCAAAATAATACTCGCTAGCAGCTCCAATACCAATATTTCCTTCTCCTAAATAAATAGAATTTAAATAAAAAGTTAAAATTTCTTCTTTAGAATATTTTTTTTCAATTTTCCAAGCAAGAATAATTTCTCTAATTTTCCTTCCTAAAGTTTTTTCCTTAGTTAAAAAAAGATTTCTTGCAAGCTGCTGAGTAATTGTTGAACCTCCGTAAGAAAATTCTCCCTTTTTTAAATTTAAATATATTGATCTTATAATCCCTCTTAAGCTTACACCTTTATGTTTAAAAAATTCAACATCTTCAGCTACTAAAAAAGATTTAATAACTTTGTCAGGAATTTCATTATAATCAACCCATTTTCTTCTAAATCCTATTTTGTAAAGAAGAACTGTTTCTGTTCTATCATAAATTTCTACGCCGCCACTGACTATTTTTTGTCCTAAAATGCTGGGCTCAGGAAGATCTTTTGAAAAATAGAAATGAAGAATTAAAAGCAAACTTGAAAAAACAAAAAAGAAAAAAAATAGAAGTTTGAAAAAAGATTTCATTTAATTTAAATTTTAAACCATCTTATAATATTCTTGATGATAGACTGGGAAGAAATAAAAAGAAAAAAAAGAGAGCAAGAAGAATATTTAGCTCAAGTTTTAGCCTCGAGATTAGGTGTTCCTTATTTTAACCTTTATCTTTTAAAACCAAAACCAGCAGCTTTAGAAACTATTTCTAAAGAAGAAGCTGAAAAATTTAAACTCATTCCTATAGAAGATGATGGCAGAAAAATTATTATCGGTATTGTTGATCCTCTGCTTCCAGGTCTTAAAGATTTTATAGAAAATTTAAAACAAAAAAGAAAGGAAGTTGTTTGGGGTATAATTTCTAATTCTAGTTTTTTAGAAGCTTTAGACGAATATAGTTTGATTAGACTTAAAAAACTTAAAATTTCTAAAAGTTTAGATTTAAGCCAAGAAGTGATTGAAAAAGTAAATAGAGAAATAACAAGAAAAGAGCTTTTACAAAATTTTTGTCAAGAGCTTTTAAAAGAAAATCCCTTTTTTATGTTGGATACTGTTATTGCCGGAGGGTTAAAATTTGATGCTTCTGATATTCATTTTGAACCTTATGAAGATAAAGTAATAGTTCGTTATCGTTTAGACGGTCTTCTTTATGATGTTATTTCTTTAGATAAAGAAAACTACGAGATTATTAAAAACAGAATAAAAATCATTTCTGGAATGATGTTAAATATCACTGATAAACCACAAGACGGTAGTTTTTCTGTAAATTTTGAAAAAAATAAAATAGATTTTCGTGTTTCTTCTTTACCAACAGGTTATGGTGAAGCCTTTGTTATTAGAATATTAAATTTTTCTAAAATCACAAAATCTTTAGAGGATTTAGGGCTTAGAGAAGATGATTATGAAATCTTAAATAAAATCATTTTTCTTCCTAATGGAATGATCCTTAATACTGGTCCTACAGGTTCAGGAAAAACAACAACTCTTTATTCTATTTTAATGAAACTCAAAAGACCCGAAGTAAAGATCATAACTATTGAAAATCCTATCGAATACAGAATTGAAGGGATAACTCAAGTAGAAATAGATGAAAAGAAAAATTTAACTTTTGCTTCAGCACTTAAAGCTTTTTTAAGACATGATCCCGACGTGATTTTAGTTGGTGAGATAAGAGATAAAGAAACAGCTAATACAGCCATCCAGGCTTCTTTAACAGGACACCTTGTTCTTTCAACCTTACATACTAACTCTTCTTTAGGAGCAATTCCTAGACTTATAAGCTTAGAAGTTGATCCTAAACTTATTCCTTCAGCGTTAAGGCTTGTGATCGCTCAAAGGCTTGTAAGAAAAATTTGTGAAAATTGTAAAGAAGAATATGATCCTGATGAAAAAACTAAAGAAAAAATAAAAAAAGAACTCCAAAACTTACCCAATAGAGTAAATAAGGATTTTGATTTAGATAATTTCAAACTTGCCAAAGGTTTAGGTTGCAATTTGTGTTTTAATACAGGTTATAAAGGAAGAATTGGCATTTTTGAACTATTTGTTTTAGAAGAAAAACTTCAACCTCTGATTTTAAAAAATCCTACAGAAGAAGAAATATATTTAGAAATTAAGGATAATTTTGTAAGTATGAAACAAGATGGTCTTATTAAAGCCTTAAAGAAAGTTACTACTTTAGAAGAAGTTGAAAGGGTAACAGGAATTTTATAAAAGTGGAGGTGGGGGGAGTCGAACCCCCATCGGAGGAAAAGAAATCATTGGTTCTCCTGGCGCAGTTTGTTTTTTAAATTTGACTTCTCGAAGGGAAACAAACAAACCTTCGAGAAGCACAGGCTCTTTAATTTCGGTTTTAGGCTAGAGCCATCACCTAAAACCTAGCGGAGAAATTTTAACCCCTAAGAAGCTCCTCCGCTAAGCTTCTTAGAAGCCGCTCTTTTTTACGAAAGAGCGTAAGCTGGGACTCTGTTGGCAGTTATTTAGCTGTTAAGGTTGCCAACCTGCCAGCTCCAATGATTTCTTTATTCCTCCTCGACCTCCATTCTCACCCCCTTAAAAATTTTTGAGGATTCTTTCTTTAACTCTTCTAAACTCTTTTTCTTTTAACTTTTCTCTTTTTTCGTATTTTTTAAGACCCCTGACCACAGCAATTTCTACTTTTATAAGTCTATTTTTATTATAAATCTTTAGCGGCAAAACAGTCAACCCCTTAGTTTTTATTTTAGAAATAAGATAATCGATTTCTTTCTTTTTTAAAAGAAGCCTTCTAGGTCTTAAAGGATCATATCCTTTAAAAACATTTTTTTCTTGATAAGGAGGTATATAAAAGTTAACTAAGAAAAGTTCTCTTCCTTTATAAGTTACATAACTTCCTTTTAAACTTCCTTTACCTACTAAAATAGACTTAACTTCAAAACCATAAAGTTCTATTCCTGCTTCAAATGTTTCTAAAATCTCGTAATTTAGGAAAATATCTTTGTTTTGAATAAGAACCATTGTTTTTTATAATTTTAATTGATGAAAAGAAATAATAAAAAAAATAAGATAAAACTTGAAGAAAAAATTGTCCAACTAATTCATTCAGAAAATTTTAAACCTTTTTTAGGTTGGTTTTTAGTTTTTTTATCTTTTATTTTCACTATTTCTATTTTAAGTCCTAAGGGATTAATTACTTATAAACTATACGTTTTTTTACAAAAACTTTTAGGATGGACTTTTTATTTTTCACCACCATTTTTAATCTTTCTTTCTTTTTTTCTTTTTAAAAAATTTTCTTGGTTTCAAATTCTTAAAAGAGCCTTTGGTTTAATTTTTATCTTCATTTTTATAGGTTTTTATATTGAATATTTTTTTGGAGAAAGTGGCTATTTAGGAAAGCTTCTTTATTTTAATGCTTACATTTTTGGACCATTAGGAAGCTTTCTTTTTTATTTTCTTCTTTCGATTTTCGGTTTGTGGCTTATTTTAGAAGAAAAATTTTTCTTATTTTTTAAATCTTTATTTTTTAGTGCTAAGAAAGAAGTAGAAAAAACTTTACAAAAAGAAAAAATAGAAGAACCGCTTAAAGGAATAAAACAAGAATTAAAAGTTGAAACTAAAGCAAAACCGAAAAAAATAGAAAAACCTACCACATCTTTACCTCTTAGAAGAATAATTCAAAAAAGCAAATGGGAGCTTCCTTCATTAGAGCTTCTTAAACAGGGGAAAGAAGAGGTTGTGGCTCCTGATGTTAATAAAACTTCTGAAATCATTATAAAAACATTAGAAAGTTTTGAAATAAAAGCAGAAATAGTCGGAGTAGAAATAGGACCAGCAGTAACAAGATTTTCTTTAAAACCAGGAGAAGGTGTAAAGCTTTCTAAAATTTTGAGTCTTCAAAATGATATTGCTTTAGCTTTAGGTGTTCCTAATTTAATTTTGGAAACCCCTATTCCAGGAAAGGCAGTTATAGGAATAGAAGTTCCTAATATAAAATCAGCAGTGGTTAGATTGGGTAACGTTTTGAATGCTCCAGAATTTTTAAACTCTGACAACCTTCTTCTTTTTCCTGTAGGAAGAAAAATAAACGGCGAACCTTATTTTGCCGACCTAGCTGAAATGCCCCACCTTTTAATTGCTGGAACTACAGGTTCAGGAAAGTCTATTTTTATTCATAATATGCTTATTTCTTTTTTAATGAAGAATACGCCAGAAACTTTAAATCTTATTCTTATTGATCCTAAAAGAGTAGAGCTTGTAAATTATCAATCTCTTCCTCATCTTCTTCTTGATCCTATTACTGATGTAAAGAAGAGTTTAGCAGTTTTTAATTGGGTGGTAAATGAAATGGAGGAAAGATATAAAATTTTAGAAGCTACCAACTCTCGTGATATAGATAGCTATAACAAAAAACAGATTCAAAGAAAAGAAAAAATAATGCCAAGAATAGTTTTAGTTATTGACGAGATGGCAGATCTTATGGTAACTTACGGTTCTTCTGTAGAAACAATAATTATACGTTTAGCTCAAATGGCAAGAGCTACAGGCATACACCTTGTTTTAGCAACTCAAAGACCATCTGTTGATATTGTTACTGGTTTAATTAAAGCAAATATACCTAACAGGATATGTTTTAAGGTAGCTAGCCAAGTTGACTCGAGAACTGTTTTAGATACTGGAGGAGCAGAAAAACTTATTGGTTCTGGTGATGCTCTTTTTATTTCCACTCATCTTCATAGGCCTTTAAGAGTTAAAGCTCCTTTTGTAAGCGAGGAAGAAATAAATAAAATTGTAAAATTTTGGGTAAATCAATCGGAAAAAATTACTGAAGAAGAAATTAAAAAAATTTCTATAGAGGAAATAGAAAAAGGTTATCTTCCTGACCTTGAAGATGCTGAAGATGAAGAGCTTCTTAAAGAAGCTATAAAGATTGTTGTCAGTACCGGCAAAGCTTCGACATCTCTTCTTCAAAGAAAACTTAAAATAGGATATGCTCGAGCTGCAAGGCTTTTAGATTTGATGGAGGAAAAAGGAATCGTAGGACCACAAGAAGGATCTAAACCAAGAAGAGTTTTAATTTCGCCAGAAGAATTAGAAGAAATACTTAAAGAAGAAAATTAAGATCTTAAACCTTCAATAAGGTTTTTTAAGAGATTAGGTACAAAAAAAGAGCTTGCTAAAAGAATAATGCCTAAGACTACATAAAGCAGCGTTTTGTGAAGCTCTTTAACATCACCTTTAGCAAAAATATATTTCACACCTAAAAAAAGTAAAACTAAACCAGATAAAAGCATTAAAGCTGAAAAAAGAAACATAATAATATTTCTTAAAATTCTAAAAACCTCATTTTGAATTTTTTGAAAACCATCTTCTTCGGCAAAGACAAAACTTAAAATGATTAAAAAGGTTAAACACAAAGAAAGTATTCTCATGAGTTTTATTTTAAAATATAAAAAGAGAAAAATGCCCCTATAGCTCAAAGGAAGAGCGTCTCCGTCCTAAGGAGAAGATGGAGGTTCGAGTCCTCCTAGGGGCAAATTTTAATGAAAGCTAATTTATATTTTTTTCTTTTAATTTTTTTAGCTTTTATCCTTTTTTTACTTAATTTCCAAAAAGAATCTCCAAATAATGAATTTTTAGTTATTTCTCATCCTCAAAAAATTCAAAATTACTATAAGGTAAAAGCCGTCAATTTAAAAAATAAAGAAAATTACTTTTTATATTTGAGGGAAGAGGTAAACTTAGGAGAAAAACTAATTCTTGATAATTTTGAAATTAAAGAAAATAGGATTTATTTTCCAAAAATTTTTCAAAAAGAAAAAGCTAATATTATTTTTAGAATTTCTTCTAAAGTAAGAAATTTTTATGATGAGAAAATAAAGAAAAACCTTCCTTGGCCAGAAGAAAATATTTTAAGAGGACTTATTTTTGGCGAAAATATTGAAGATAAGGATCTTTATAAAAATTTTCAAAAAGTAGGTATTTCTCATATTTTAGTTGCTTCAGGAAGTAATCTTGTTTTAGTTTTTTCAATTTTTTTATCTTTTTTGAGAAATTTGAGGTTAAATTATAAAATTTCGCTTCTTATTTCAATTTTTATTTTACTTTTTTATTTATTTTTAGTTGGCTTTGAAGGAAGCATTTTAAGAGCCTTTATTTTCATTTTATTTTTAATTTTTATTAAGAGTTTTTCTGGAAGAATACCTCTAAAAAGAAATATCATTCTAACCATGCTTATTATTATTCTTTTGGTTTTTCCTAAAGAAATTTTTGAAATTGGAACAATGCTTTCCTTCCTTTCTTTTTTAGGCATAATTTATATTTCTCCTTTTATTAAAGAGAAGCTAGGTTTTTTAAAGAGCGATTATTTAAAAGAAACCCTTTCCCAATCCTTTTCATCTTTCATTTTAGTTTTTCCATTTCTTGGTTTTGTTTTTAACTCTTTAAATCCTTTTGGACTTTTCTTTAATCTTCCAGTGCTTTTTCTTTTACCGACTATTTTTATTTTGGGAATTTTCATTTCTCCTCTTCCTTATTTTTCTTTTATTCTTTATCCGCCCCTCCTTTTTATAAGAAAAATAACTGAGCTAGGAAATTTCCTTCCAGAAATAAATCTTCTTTTGCCAAACTATTTTTATTTAACTTTTTATTTTATAACTCTTTTTCTTATCTATAAAATTAATAAAAATGAAAACATTGAATTTAATTTTAATTTTCGCTAATATTTTTATTTATTATTCTATTTTTGTTTATCTAAATTCAGAAAATTTTCTTTTAGCTCCAGATATTGGCCAAGGAAAAAGTTTTATTTTAAAAGAAGGAAAAAATGTTGTTATGTACGATACAGGCAAAAATGATTTTAAAATATTAAAAGCCTTAAATAATAACTTGCCATTTTTTAAAAGAAATATAGATATAGTAATTATTTCCCATCCAGATGTTGATCATTATTTATCACTAAACTCTATAAGCGAGAAATATGAAATAAGACTTCTTCTTTTAAATGAAACTTCTTTAAATGATTATAGTTTTAAAGAACTTTTAAAAAATTTAGAAAAAAAGAAGATAAAAATCTTTTTTATAGATAAAGGCGACAGAATAATTTTAAACAAAACAACACTTTTGGTTTTACATCCAGACAAATCTTACAAAAGAGATAATGATAATTCTTTAGTAATTTATGGTAAAAGAAAAGATTTTAGCTTTCTTCTCACAGGAGATATAGAAAAAGAAGGCATTGGGAAAAACTTAATTAAATACACAAATCTTTTAAAAAACCTTTCTCTTCTTGATTTTCCTCATCACGGCTCTAAATATTCTTTAGTTAAAGAATTTTTTGAATCCATAAATCCCCAAATTATTGTCATTCAATCTGGATTTAATAGATATGGACATCCACATAAAGAGGTTTTAAATTTCTTTAAAAATAAAAATTTATGGCTTACTCAAAAAAATGGAGATTTAAAAATCGTTTTTGAAAAAGAGTGGTATAATATTATAGGGAAGGATCGCTAATCGCTGGGAATTTTTCCCAGAGGAAAGTCCGGGCACCCATTTAGGGAAACTCCGAAATGGAGTTAGGGCGAAAGCCCTAGAAGAAAGCACAGAGACCATACTATCCAGGTTTTAAAACCTGGAGAAAGGTGAAAAGATGGAGGGTGTCAAAAGAATCTTCTTTTGGCTACCTCCATACCTTATGAAGTAATTCATAAGGTTGCTTTCTTCTTCCTGGGTGCAAGGCCGTGCCCGTTTAAAAAACGGGAGTGCCGCATGAGCCCTTTGGCAACAAAGGGCCTAGACAGATGATTAGCTAAAACAGAACCCGGCTTATGATCCTTCCCAATTTTTATTTTTTATTCAAAAATGGCAGGACATTCACATTGGGCACAAATAAAAAGAAAGAAAGCGCTGCTTGATGCAAAGAAAAGCCAGCTTATTGGCAAGATTATAAATGCTATTACCGTAGCTGCTCGAGAAGGAAATAATCCTGAAACAAATCCAAAACTTAGAAATGCTATTGAAAGAGCCAAAGAATTTAAAGTTCCTTTGGAAAATATTGAGCGAGCTATTAAAAAAGCAGAGGATAAAAGTTTAAATTTAGAAGAAGTTTGGTATGAGGCCTATTTTGAAAATATCTCCCTTTTAATAAAAGCAATTACAGACAATAAAAATCGTACTTTAGGTAATATAAAAGCGATTCTTAATAAAAGGGGAGGTAAATTAGCTAATCCTGGATCAGTAAGATGGAGCTTTGAAGAAAAAGGCGTTGTTGAAATCTATAAAAAAAATGAAAATGATGTTTTAGAGTTTTTAGATATTATTGAAGATATTAGAGAAAAAGATAGTGAAACCCTTATGTTAATAACTAGTGTAAAAAATCTTAACGAATTAAAAAATAGAATTTTAAATAAAGGTATAGAAATTTTTGATTCCTATATTGAATTTTTCCCAATAAATCCTGTAGAAATTAAAGATGAAGAAACAAAAGAAAAACTTAAAAATTTAATAAACGAACTTTTAGATTTAGATGACGTTGATGAAGTTTTTACAAGCGCAAAAAATCTTGACTTTTAGAAAAAAAGATATGAAAATTTTTAAATAAAATGGTCGTAAATTAGAGAAGAAAAAAAGATGTTAAAGTTGTTAAACCCAGACTTGGAAGAGATTTTAAAAGTTTTGATGCAACAAGATGAAGAAGAGGAAAAAGAGGAAGAAGATATTATTGAAGAAGGATTATTAGAAGAAGAATATGAAGAAGAAGAGGAAGACCAAGAAGAATTTCCTGGAGAGGAATCAGGGTTTCCAGAAGGACTTAATGAAGAAGAATCTCCTGAAGATGAGGAAGAATTAGAATTAGATGAGGAAGAATGGGAAGAAGTTGACCTAGAAGAAGATGAAGAAGATGAAGAGTGGTAATTAAAAAATAAATTTAAAAATGCACTCAAATCCCCTCCTTTTTGGAGGGGATTTTTTTAAAATAATAAATATGAAATTCGAAATTGAAAATTTAAAAAAATCTAAAAAACTTATTGATTTTATTTTTAAAAAAATACCTAAAGAAAGAATTTTTTTATTTATAGGAGAACTTGGAAGCGGTAAAACAACATATATCAAACTTTTAGCTAAAAGACTTAAAATAAAAGAAGTTCTTCAAAGTCCAACTTTTATTCTTTGGCAAAAATATGAGTTTTTCTTAAAAGGTAAAAAATATTATTTAAATCATATTGACCTTTATAGAATAAAAAAAGCAAAAGAAATACTTAAACTTGATTTAAAAAAAGAAATAAAAGATAAGAAAAATATCTTTTTGATTGAATGGGGAGAAAAGCTAGAAAATTATTTAAAAAGAAAAAAAATTAATTTTGTTAAAGTCATGATTAAAATAATTTCCTTTAAAAAAAGAATAGTAGAAGTAAAATGAGAGTAGTTCTTATAGATGCTAATTCTCTTATTCATAGAGTTTATCATGCTCTTCCAAGACTTACTGATTTTCAAGGAAGACCAACAAATGCTCTTTATGGACTTTCAAATATTCTTTTAAGGTTTTTAAAGGATTATAAACCCGATTATATTTTCGCTCTTTATGACAGACCAGAACCAACCTTAAGACATCAGGCTTTTAAAGAGTATAAAGCCCAAAGACCAAAAGCACCGGATGATCTTAAGATTCAAATTGGTCTTTCTAAAAAGATTTTTTTAGGCTTTAATATTCCTATTATTGAAAAAACAGGTTATGAAGCCGATGATCTTATTGCTTCTTTAAAAGAAAGATTTAAATCTTTTGCTAAAGAAATAGTTATTTTAACAGGAGACTTAGATACACTTCAGCTTGTTGATGAAAAAACGAAAATCCTTACTATGAAAAAAGGAATTTCAGAAATGAAAATTTATGACATGGAGGAGGTAAAAAATAAATTTGGTATTTTACCAGAAAAAGTTCCTGAATTTAAAGCTTTGGTTGGAGATAAATCAGATAATATTCCGGGAATTCCGGGAATAGGAGAAAAAACAGCTAGTCTTCTTATAAATAAATTTGGCGACTTGGAAAAAATTATTGAAGAAGCAGAAAAAGGAAAATTGGATCCTTCATTTAGGAGCAAAATTTTAGAAAACAAAGAAAGATTGCTTTTTTTTAAAGAACTTGTTACTTTAAGAAAAGATATTTCTTTTGATTTTGAACCGGAAAAGATGAAATATGAAGGCTATAATGAAGAAAGCCTTATAAAAGTTTTTGAGGAATTTTCTTTTAAATCTCTAATAGAAAGATTTAGAAAAGAAAAACCTGGTCTTTTTTCTTTAAAAAAAAGAGAAGAAGTTAAAAAAGAAGAAGGTAAAATAGAAAGCTTAAATTCACCATTTTTTCTTTACTTAAATAAAGATATTTTAGAAGTTTATGACGGTTCTAATGTAAAAACCTTCCCTCTTTCTGAATTAAAAAACCTTCTTAGTTTGCCACACGAAAAAATTGTTTATGATTTCAAAGAGCTTATCAAAATTACTTTAAAAGATGACTTTTATTTTGATAAAAAAATTTCTTTAGAAAAAATCTTTGATTTAAAAATAGTTTTTTGGCTTTTAAGCCCTGAAAGAAGCAATTTTACTTTTGAAGATAACTTGAGATACTATCTTAAAGAAAATTTTGAAAACATTTACTCGTCTTCTCTTAAAGTTTACGAAATTTCAAAAAAAGAATTAGAAGAAAAAGACCTTAAAAACCTTTATTATGATTTAGAAATTAAAATCTCGCCTATTTTAGCAAGGATGGAATTTAGAGGTATAAAGGTTGATTTAGAAAAACTTGAGGAATTTAAAAAATTTTTAAAGAAAGAGATAGAGAAAATAGCAGAAGAAATTTATACTTTAGCAGGAAGAAGATTTAATTTAAATTCACCTCATGAACTTAGTTTTATTCTTTTTGAAGTGTTAAAGCTATCTAAGAAAAATATTACTAAAACAAAATCAGGAATTTATTCAACCCAGGAAGCAGATCTTTTAAAAATAATAAATTCCCACCCTATTATAGAAAAAATTTTAAGTTACAGAGAATATACTAAACTTTTAAGAACCTATACTGAAGGTTTTTTAAAATACATTGATTTTAAAAATAAAAAAATTTATACTATTTTTAATCAAACTAAAGCAGCAACAGGAAGAATCGTTTCTGAAAAACCTAATCTTCAAAACTTACCCTTAAAAGGGGATTTAGCAAAGGAGTTTAGAAAAATTTTTGTAAGCGAGGAAGGTTTTGTTTTCATAAGTGCCGACTATTCACAGATAGAATTAAGAATTTTAGCACACCTTTCTCAAGATGAAAATCTTATTTTAGCTTTTAAAGAAAGTTGGGATATTCATAGTGAAGTAGCTAAGTATGTTTTTGGTAAAGAAGATCAAGAAACAAGAAGAAAGGCAAAAATTATAAACTTCGGTATTGTTTACGGTATTTCTCCTCGAGGTTTAGCAGAAAGATTAGGCGTGAGTTTAAATGAAGCTAAAAATTTGATGGAAAGATTTTTTAACTTTTATCCTAAAGTAAAAGAATATCAAAAAAGAAGTATAAATTTTGCCAAAGAAAAAGGTTATGCAGAAACACTTTTAGGAAGAAAAAGATTTCTTCCAGAAATATATTCTCTTTCTTATAAAGAAAAAAACGAAGCAGAAAGAATAGCTATAAATATGCCTATTCAAGGCTTGGGAGCTGATATTTTAAAAAAAGCTCTTTTAGAAATAGAGAAAAAAATATTGGAAAACGGATGGCAAAATAATGCTTTTTTTGTTCTTGCAATTCATGATGAAATTATTCTTGAAGTCAAAGAAGAAATTAAAGAAGAAATGAAGGTTATAATTAAAGAAGTAATGGAAAACGTTATGCCTCTTTCTGTGCCACTTAAAGTAAATATTAGCGAGGGCAAAAACTTAGCTGATCTTATCAAATGAAACCAAAAGACATTTTAGAAAAAATAAGGAAAGATATTTATTTTTATTTTTTAATTTTTATAATCTTTTTTCTTTTTGTTTCCCTTTTTGTAAAAGATTTTAATTTACTTAAAGTTTTTTTATTTTTAGCCATTCTTTTTAATCTTAATTTTCTTTTCTTACATCTTTATCTTAAAAAAAAGCAGACCAAAGAAAAACCCTCTTTTTTTTCTTTTTTAGAAAAAATTTTAGGTAACCTTCAAGAAGGAATAGTTATTTATGATGAAAATTTGAAAATTTTTTATGCTAATGAAAAATTTGCGGAAATAGTTAATTTGAAAAGGGAAGATCTCAAAAATTTGGAAGTAGGTCAATGGATGATAAAAAATAAAACATACGAAATTTTAGGCAATCTCTTTTTCCCTTTTATTAACGGAGAAGAAATTCAAATTATTTCTGAAAAACCATCGGAAATAATTGAAGTTAAATTTTCTTTTACTGAAGAAAGATATTTTACTATTAGCTATTTTGATGAAGAAATAGATGGAAAAATGTATAAATTTAGATTGATTATTGAAAAAACAAAAGATATTATCGAAAGCAGAAAAAGAATTGAATTTATTCAAATTGTTTCTCATAACCTTTTGACCCCTCTTTCAGAAATAAGATGGCTTTTAGAAAGTTTAGATGAAGAAAAGCTTGATGAAGAAAATAAAAAAATAATAGAAAACATTTTGGATATCGTCACTACTACTATCGTTTTTTCTCAAAACATTCTTAATTTTATAAGAGCAGAAAAAGAATCTTTAAGTTTAAATTTAACCGAAGTTTATATTGATGAAATTTTTAAAAAGATATTAAAAATCTTGAAAAGAAAAATCGAAGAGAAGAAAATAAGCGTCAATGTAGAAATTTATGAAAAAGCAAGAAAAATTTACGGAGACGAAAATCTTATTTTCCTTTGTCTTTTTACCATAACTGAAAATGCTGTTGTTTATAATAAAGAATTCGGAGAAATAAATATTTTAGCAGAAAAAATTGAAGGAAGGCCATATATCAAAATTGAAATAAAAGATACAGGTATTGGTATGACAGAAAAAGATTTAAAAAACTTATTTAAAAAATATTATCGAGGGGAAAAAGCTAAAGAAAAAGAAGTGGGGGGTTTTGGTATAGGACTTTATCTCGCTAAAAAGATTATCGAACTTCACGGCGGGGAAATAAAAGTAGAATCAGAAGAAAATAAAGGTACAAAAGTAACCGTTACGCTTCCTTTAGAAAAAGAACTTATTCCTGGTATAATTTAGTTAATGATAAAACCAAGAGTTAGATTTGCTCCTTCACCAACAGGTTACTTACATATAGGAGGTGCCAGAACAGCTCTTTTTAATTTTCTTTTTGCTAAATCTCAAAAAGGAACCTTTATTTTAAGAATAGAAGACACAGACAAAGCTAGATCTTTACCTGAATATGAAGAAGATATTATTGAAAGTTTAAATTGGTTAGGACTATATCCAGATGAAGAAATAGTAAAACAAAGCCAAAGATTAGATCTTTATGAAAAAGTTATAAAAACACTAATTGATAAAGGTTACGCTTACTACTGTTTTTGCACAAAAGAAGAGTTAGAAATTAGAAGACAAGAACAGCTTACAAGAGGAGAACCTCCAAGATATTCTGGAAAATGTAAAAATTTGACTAAAGAAGAAGTAAATAAGAAACTTTCTCGAGGAGAAAGTTATGTTATTAGACTTAAAGTACCAGAAAAAATAATTACGTTTAAGGATTTTCTTAGGGGTGAAATAAAATTTGATTTCAGGCTTTTAGGAGATTTTGTTATTGCTAAAAATGAAAGAAACCCTCTTTATCTTTTAGCTGCACCTGTAGATGATCACTATCAAGGAATTACTCATGTGATTAGAGGCGAAGATCATATACCTAATACACCTAAGCAGCTTCTTATATTTAAATATATGGAATGGGAACCACCTATTTTTGTTCATTTACCCTTAATTTTAGGTCCAGATGGCACAAAACTTTCTAAAAGACATGGTGCTAAAAGTATAAGAGAATATAGAAACGAAGGGTACCTTCCAGAAGCTTTAATAAATTTTATAGCTCTTTTGGGATGGCATCCGGAAGGAGACAGAGAAATAATTTCTTTAGAAGAAATGATTAAAGAATTTAGATTAGAAAAAATTAACACCTCTCCAGCAAGATTTAATATAAACAAATTAATTTTCTTTAACCGCTACTATCTTAGACAAAAAGATTCAAAAGATCTTTTAGAAATTATAAATTTTTCTCCTTACGGTGAATTTAAAGGAGACGATTTTTATGCTTTAAATGGGAATATTTATTCTAAAGAAAAAGTATTAAAAATAATAGAAATGGGCAAAGAAAGAGCAAGCACCATAACAGAAATACTTTCAAGTGTAGAATTTTTCTTTAAAGATTTTGATTATGATAAGAATTTGCTTTTATGGAAAAACGCTTCTTTTGAAGAAATTAAAAAAAATTTAGAAAAAATAAAGGATGAATTTCTAAAACTTAAAGAAGAAGATTTCAAAAGTGATAAAATAAAAGAAGTTCTTGATAAGCTTTCTCAAAATGAAAAAGGAAAATATTTCTGGCCACTTAGAGCAGCGCTTACAGGTAAAGAAGCTTCACCTCCGCCTTTTGAAATTGCCGAAGTTTTTGGAAAAGAAAAAACTATTTTGCTTATTGATAAAGCTTTGAAAAAATTAAATGAATAAAATCTTTTCTTTTCTTTTTAAAATTTTAGTTTTCTTTTTAATTTTGGCATTAATACCTAAAGATTTTCTTATTGATTTAAAAAATAAAATAGACTCTTTGAAAATAATTCAAATTCTTAAAATTGGTTTTAATAACTTTTTAGCTTTTATAGATAAAAACTTCCCGCAATTTAAACTTGAAAAAATAGAGGAATATCTAATTAATTTTTTCAAGTAATTTTTAAAATGAAGAAAAAAATTAATATTGTTTGTATTGGAGGGGGAAGCGGTCTTTCACAGCTTTTATCAGCGTTAAAAGACGATGTTTATAAAAGCATTAAAAATTTATCTGCGTTAGTAACCACCTTTGATTCAGGAGGAAGTACAGGTATTTTAAGAAAAATTTATGAAATTCCAGCTATAGGAGATATTAGAAACTGCCTTTTAGCACTTTCAGATATTGAAAACTATGTAAAAAAAGCTTTTCAGTATAGATTTAAAGGCAAAGGTTTAAAAAATCATCCTTTAGGAAATTTATTTTTAGTAGCCCTAATGGAAACCCAAGGCAATTTTGAAAAAGCAGTAAAGATAGCCTCAAAAATTTTAAAAATAAAAGGAGAAGTTATTCCTATAACTACAGAAAATATTCATCTTGGAGCCATCTTTGAAAATGGTAAAAAAATAATTGGAGAAGATAAAATTCCTGAATATGCTCTAGAAAAAAAAGTTAAAATAAAAAGTCTTTTTCTATACCCTAAGAAACCAAAACCAACGTTTTTAGCTCTTAAAAGAATAAGAGAAGCTAATTTTATCTTGATAGGTCCCGGAAGTTTATATACAAGTATTTTGCCTAATTTTTTAATAGAAAAAGTAAGTGAAGAAATAAACAAAAGTAAAGCTATTAAAATATTTATTTTAAATCTTTTAACACAACCAGGAGAAACAGATTTTTTCAAAGCCAGCGATCATTTAAAAGAATTTTTAAGGATTTCAAAAGTTAAAAAAATAGATATAGTTTTAGCAAGTAAAACTGAACCAAAGAAAGAATTTCTAAAGAAAATTAAAGAAGAAAATAAAGAAATTGTTGAAATCGATAAAAAGAATTTAGAAAAATTAGGTGTCAAAGTTATTGAAAAAGATTTAGCTTTGGTTAAGGATACTTATTTTAAACATTCACCCCAAAAACTTAGAAAAGTACTTATCTCGATATTTAAAAAATTTATGTTATAATTAAACTAATGGCTAGTAAAAATAGAAGTTTGGTAAAAATTAGATGTTCAGAATGTAATTCGATTAATTATTATTATTGGAAAAAGAAAGGAGCTGAATATAAGTTAAATCTTAGAAAATATTGTAAAAATTGCAGAAAACATACGGCACACAAAGAGACAAAAAAATAAGGGGGAGTAGCTCCAACTGGTAGAGCGGCGGTCTCCAAAACCGCAGGTTGCAGGTTCGAATCCTGCCTCCCCCGCTAAAGTCCTAGTTCATCGCTAATTTCTTGCATAGCTTTTAAGGCTATTTCTGCAAGTTCTTCCAATTTTAACCCTAACATTTCTTCTGCTTTTAAAATTATTTCTCGATTAACTCCTTTAGCAAAAGAAGGCTCCTTAAATTTACTTATAATTCTTTCTACAGTGACTTCACTTAATTTTTTATTTGGCATAACCAAGGCTACAGCAACAATAAGTCCAGTAATTTCTTCACAAGTATATAAAGCTTTTTCTAAATTCGTTTCCGGAATTAAACCTTGAAGATGATTATGTTTTTTAATAGCAGAGATAACTTCTTGTGGAAAACCCTCTTTTTCTAAAATTTCTACAGCAATAAGTGGATGTTTTTCTGGGGTTTCTTTTGTTATTTCCCAATCTAAGTCATGTAAAAGCCCTGCTAAAGCCCAAATTTCTTCATTTTCGCCAAATCTTCTTGCTAAATGCCTCATTAAATTTTCTGTTGCTAAAAGATGTTTTTTTAGGTTTGGATTTTTGATGTATTCGTCAATTAATTCTAAAGCTCTTTTTCTTAAATACATTTTTTCATCAAAATTAAATTCGACTATTTTTAAAAAATTTTCTTATAATGAACTTAATGCTTGTTTATTTCTTATTATTTATTCTTTTTATACTTTTGATTTTGCTCTCTCTTTATATTTTAATATCTTTTCTTTTTATTTACTACGATATAAAAAATAAAGTTTTCTTTGCGCCTTCAGAGAAAAGAATAATTGAAGAATTTTTTAAAATCTATCCTTTTGAAAAAGAGAAGATATTTTTTGATTTAGGTTCAGGTGATGGCAGAGTTGTTTTTTTGGCTGAAGAAAGAGGAATGAAAGCTTACGGAGTAGAAAACAATTTAATTCTTTATTTATTTTCAAAAATTCTTAAAAAGATTAAGAAAAGTAAAGCAAATTTTATAAGAAGCGATTTAAGGAAAATAAACCTTAAAGAATGTGACTACATTTATTTATATCTTTTGCCAAAATTCTTAGAAGAAATAGAAGAAGAAATTTTTGAGAAAATTAGTCCTAAAACTAAAATAATTAGCTATAAATTTAAATTTCCCAATAAAAAAGTAAAAAAAGTATATTTGGATAAGTTTTTTATTTATGAGAAGAATTTTTGATAAAATTAAATTAATTGCCCGGGTGGCGGAATTGGTAGACGCGCTGTCTTGAGGGGGCAGTGGCGATGAGCCGTGCGGGTTCGAATCCCGCCCCGGGCACAAAATGAAAATAGTTTATTATTTAAAAAATCTAAAAAATTTACCTCAAGACGTTATTAATTTTATAAAAAGAAAAAGCCAAAAACTTTCTTTTATAGAAAAGAAAGAAGGAGAAGGAATTTTAGAAGTAGAAATTAAAAAAGATAAAGAAGTTAAAGAAAAGAATGGTCTTTATAAGGTCAAAATTATTTTTGATACTCCTAAAAGAACAGCTAATATTGCCTTTGGTTTAGGAAAAAACTTCTATCAAGCTATAAACGATGCATTCAAAAAACTCATAAAAAATATTAAAAAGTAATATTTTTATTTATTTTTTTCCAAAAATCAATGACAAATTTTTGATAATCCAATTTATTTAAAGCAATCTCATCAAGCCTTTCTTCCATTAAAGCTGTAAATTTCAAATCAATAAATTCCGGATAGTTTTCTTTCAAAAATTGATAAACTTTATAACCAAGTTCTGTAGGCTTTAAAAAATTTTTTTCTTTAAGAACATATTTTCTTTTTTTTAAAATTTCTATAGTTTGAACGTAAGTTGAAGGTCTTCCAATTCCCAAATCTTTCATTTTCTTAATCAAGCTTGCTTCAGTAAACCTTGAAGGTGGTTTAGTCTCAATTTTTTTAATTTCAAAATCTAAAACAGAAAAAAATTCTCCTTCTTTAACTTTAATTTTAGGTAAAAATTTTTCTTTAAAAGGGTAAATTTTACTGAAACCATCAAAAATTAAGCTTTTGTTTGTACAGAGAAAATAAAAATTATTAGATGAAAAGATATATTTTGTTTTTAAATATTCTAAGGGTTTAAAATGACTTGCAATAGTTATCATCAAAATAAGTTGCCATAACTTTAAAAAATCTCCAGTTAATTTTGGTTTTTCTAAAAATGTTGGTCTTATAGCTTCATGAGCCTCAAAACTCATTTTTTCTTTTTTATATCTTGGAAAGGAAAAATAATCTTCTCCGTAGTTTTGAATAATGAAATCTCTAATTTTTAAAGAAAAATTTCTATCAATATAGTGACTATCTGTTCTATGATAAGTAATAAAACCGGACTCAAATAATTTTTGGGCTATAAACATTGTCTTTTTTGGAGGAAATTTTAAAAAGTTATAAGTTAATCTTTGTAAATTTTCAGTATCTAAAGGAAGTGGTGGATAAATTTTCTTTTTTTCTTCGATAATTTTTTCTAATTTTAGTTCTTTAATTTGAAAAATTTCTTTTTTAATTTTATCTAACTCCTCTCTATGTAAGTTTAATGGTTTTAAATTTTTATCAGTTAAGACTGCTTTTAAAGGAAAATTTTCTAAAATGAGATAGATTTGAAAATATTCCTCTTTTTTAAAATTTTTGATTTCTTCTTCTCTTTCAATAATAATCCTTAAAGCAGCCGACTGCACTCTTCCAGCAGAAAGATTTTTTTCTATTTTCCATAAAAGCGGAGAAACTGTATAACCAAAAATTCTATCTAAATACCTCCTTCCCTTTTGGGCATTAACTAAATTTTCATTAATTGAAGATAAATTTTTTAAAGCTTTTAAAACGCTAAAAGGAGTAATTTCATGAATATAAACTCTTTTTATTTTTTTATGCTCCTTTTTTGGTAAAATCATTTCCACTTCTTTAGCAATCATTTCACCTTCTCTATCAGGATCAGTAGCTAAAATTATTATTTCAGCCTTACTTCCAATTTCTTTAATTTTTTTAATAATTTTATTTTTCCCTTTTAAAGGAACGTATTTAGCTTCTATTTGATTATTTTTTAAATAAATACCAAAAGAATTTGAAGGTAAATCTAAAAGATGTCCATAAGTAGCTAAAACAAAATAATCTTTCAAAAATTTTTTTATAGTTTTTGCTTTTGTAGGTGATTCAACAATTATAATTTTCATTTGAATAATATTTTCCCTCTTTAGCAAAAATTAAGTCTTTAATTTCTAAAGAAGTGATTATTTTTAAAATTTGAGAAATATCTAAACCTGATTCTTTTGTTAGTTCTTCAATACTTCTTGGTTTTTCTTTAATCATTTTATAAATTTTTTCTTCATTAGCTTCTAATTCAACTATCATTTTGTTTTTTCTTATTCCGAAAGTTTCAAGAATTTCTTCAGGTGAAATTAAAAGAAAAGCTCCTTCTTGGATAAGTTTTAAGTTTCCTAAATAATTTTTTTCATAGATGCTTCCAGGCAAAGCGTAAACATCTTTACCATATTCCAAAGCAAATTTAGCAGTAATTAAGGCACCAGATTTTTCAGGAGCTTCAATAATGATTACTATTTTACTTAAAGCAGCTATAATTCTATTTCTCAAAGGAAAATGATAATTTAAAGGAGGAGTTTTTGGAGGATATTCGCTCACGATGCTTCCACCAATTTCAATAATTTTTTCTACGTATTTTTTTCTTGGGTCTTTTAAAATAAAATCAAAACCAGAACCAATAACAGCAATATTTTCTTTTTTGGCTTCTAAACTTCCTAAGTGAGCAGCTAAGTCTATACCATAAGCTAAACCACTAACAATACAAAGACCATTTTTTGCTAAAACGTAAGAAAAAATTTTAGCAGTTTTTTCTCCAATTTTAGTTGGTTTTCTTGTCCCAACAATAGCTACTTTTTCTTTGAATTTATTTAAATTAATTTCTCCCAAAACAAAAATACCTAAAACAAAAGTTTGGTTAAATTTAAGTTCTTCTGGAAAACTTTTTTCGTTTATTAAAATAATGTCGCCACCTAGGTTTTTAAGTTTTAAATATTCCTTTTCCCAATCAAGTTTGACCTTAAATTCACTTTCTAAAAGTTGAAAAACTTTCGAAAAAGATTTATATTTTTTATAGAGAGATAAAACTTTTTTATTAGGAGGTTTAAAATTATAAGATAAAGCTAAATAAGATATTTTTTCTTCCATGATTCAAGATTTATGGTTTTTTGATTTTCTTTCCCTTTTAATAGCAAGACTTTCTTTATCTTACTATTATTTTAAAGAGTGTTTAAAGCAAAACAAAGAAGATAAATATTTTCTTTCTCTTTTTTTAATTACTTCATCAATTTTTTTATCTTTAGGATTTTACACTTCTTTTGTAAGCTTCTTTCTTTTATTTTACGAATTTTTTAATTTAACAAAAAAATTTTTAGAAAAAAATGATTTAACATTAGAAATTTTTAAAATTTCTTTAATATTGGTTTTAATTTTTATAGGTCCGGGGAAAATTTCTTTAGACAGGTTTTTAAATGTTAGATTTTAAAAAAATATTTTTCTTTTTCTTTTTTCTTTCAAATTTAGTTTTTGCTAGCGATCTTTATATCTCTGAAATAATGTACAATCCTGAAGGCAGTGATGAAGGAAGAGAATGGGTAGAGGTAGTTAATCTTTCTTCGGTATCTATAAAAATTTTTGGAGGCAAGAAAGGTTGGAGATTTAATGACGGAAGTAACCATCTTTTTGAGGAAACTGAAGTGATTTTAAATCCTAACGAAGTTTTAATTATTGCTCAAAATAAGCAAAAATTTTTAAGCGAATACCCTTCTTTTAGAGGGAAGATAATAGAAGTTAAAAATATGAGTTTAAGAAACGAAAAAGGCATTATAAGCATTTTTGATGAAAATAAAAATTTAAGGGCTTATAGAGAATATTCAAATACCTGCGGCGGAAATGGAAACAGCTATTCCATTATTTTTATAAATAACATTTGTTATGAAAATAGTCAAAAAGGAGGAAACCCCGGAGTTTATCCAGATGAAAGAAAATTGGAAATAAAAGAAAAAATTGAAGAGGATGTTAAAGAAAAAAATGCTTCTCAAAATAATGAAGAAAAAATTTCTTTAAAATCTTTGTCTGCTGAAATTTCTACATCTAGTTTATTAAGTACGTCTACAATGTCTGAAGAAGATTTTTCTTGTCTCGTGATTAACGAATTTTTGCCTAATCCTGATGGCAGGGATGAAAATAGAGAATTTATAGAACTTTATAATGAATGTGACAAAAAGTTAAATTTAGACGGCTTAACTTTAAAAGTAGGGAGATTTAAATTAAAACTTAGCGGAGAAATTAAGGAAAAAGAATTTAAAGTTTTAAGAAATAGTGACTATAGATTTTATATAAGAAATTCAGGAGAAGAAATTAGCCTTTTGAAAGATAAAGAAACTCTTTATAAAATTTCTTACTCAGGAAAAGCACCAGAAGGTCTTTCTTTTTCAAGAAACGAAGAGGAATGGTTTTGGACTTTGCCAACGCCTGGAAGAGAAAACGAAAAAGAAAGCTATCAAGAAAATAATTTAAAAGTTGAAGAATTAAAAGAAGAAAGAAAAATTAATAGAATCTCAAAAGAAGAAATAAAAACTGATGATTTTGATGAGTTACTTTCAAACGAAGGAAAGGCAAAAATCTATTCTTCTGAACCTAAAATAATCCAAATCTTCTTACCACTTGCTTTTATAACTTTAATTGCTTTAGTTTTTACAATTCTTTTTAAAATTTAAATTTTAAAATATCAAATTTAAAATTCTTATAAGCTTCTATTAGTTTCTGTATATCTCCTTCTTCAAATTTTTTATTAACATTTTTTACTACTTCTAAAAGTTTTCCGCTTTCTATTTTAGTTCCCCAAAGAGAAGGTTCAAAAACGCCAAAGAAATAACTTTCTCCTAAAATTATTTTTTCGCTTATAAGATGAGGAAGTTCATGATGGAGGTTTAAAGATTCTATGGCTAAAAGAGAATAAGAAGAAGCAAGAAGTTCTTTTTGATTTTGAGAAAGAAGATTTTCTGTTTCTAAAAATATCTTTAAAGTGGAAGCGAGTTCTTTTTCTTCTAATTTATAATTTTCAAAAATTTCATGAAAAAGGTTATGCAAAGAGATATAAATTAAAGCCCATTTTTCTAAATCTTCCTTTTTTGCTTTTATTTCGAAATAAGGTAATAGCTTAGGAAAATTTTTTAAAGCAGTGATAAAAACCCTTACCTCTTCTTGAGGCAAAAAATCAAAATTAGGAACACTCTTAGCCTTAAGAACTTCGCTTATTTTTTCCCTTAAACCTGTTAATTCTGACATTTCTTCTTATAAAAGAAAAGACCCCCTTTCTGGGGGCCTTTTCTTTTTTATTTAATTTTCCTTTTTTTTAAACACAAAAAAGAAAAGGCCCCCACTTTTTTGTGGTGACCTTTTGACAAATAAACAAAATAATATAATTAGAAAAGTTAAGTTTCATGGCTTTTATATTTAACATTTTAAACCATGATTTTTTGAAAGTCAAGTATCTATATTAACAACTTTGATTTAAAAATTTCAAATTTCTTATTAAAATTTTTCTAAAGGTCGAATTAAGAAAAAATTGTTCACATAAAATTAAATGGCCAACACTAATTTACTTGATGTTTTTAATTCCTTTTTGCTTTCTTTATATCCGGTTTTTTTGCAAAGTATAATCAATCTTACTTTGGCTCTTTTGGTTATTGTCGTTGGTTGGCTTATCAGCCAATTATTTAAACTTTTAGCAGAACTCGTTATTGAAAACTCAAAATTGGAAGAAGTACTTCGAAAAACAAAATTGGCAAGTTATTTTGAAGGTTTTTCTTTTGAAGAAAAAGCTTCAAAGGTTTTAGGAGAAGCAGTTTTTTGGTTTGTCTTTTTACTTTTCCTTATGACAGCTACAGATATTTTAGGTCTTAAATTAGTTACTAGTTTTCTTAGAGATCTTCTTTATTTCATACCTAAAGCTGTTACTTCCGCCTTTGTCGTTTTAGCTGGGTTTGTTTTTGGTGATTTAATGAAAAAAATTCTTTATGGAGTTTTTAGAGGCTTTGAAAAAAGAACAGCAGATTTTGCTTCTTCAATTATCAAGTGGTCAATTGTAGGTTTTTCATTTTTTACTGCTTTGAATGTTTTAGGTATAGCCACCGAACTTATTAATACTCTTCTTTTTGGTTTTATGCTTTTCTTTGGTTTAGCAGGCGGTTTAGCTTTTGGCTTAGGTGGACAAGATTTAGCCAAGGAAGTACTTGAAAATTTGAGAAGAAAATTTAGATAAAACTTTAATTTTTTGTATTGACTTCAAAGCTTTGGTTATAGTATAATAAATTTGAAAAGTAACTGGTGATTTAACATTTTTTATTTTCAATTTGTTTTTGGTGTTTTTGATTGTACTTTAAAAATTTCAAAAAGAGAATGATTAGTGCTGAGGTGATAGTTAGAAGTTAGCTGAGGCGCTTTACAGGCTAAGGGTGGATGCCTTGGGAGGAGGTGGCGATGAAGGACGCGCCTAGGCTGCGATAAGCCAGGGGGAGGTGCCTAGGAACCTGTGATCCCTGGATTTCCGAATGGGGTAACCCATCCTGGGAGAACCCAGGATATCCAGAGGGTTAGCATCCTCTGGAGGCGTACCCGGGGAAGTGAAACATCTCAGTACCCGGAGGAAAAGATACCAATTGGTATTCCCTGAGTAGCGGCGAGCGAAAAGGGAAGAGCCCAAACCTAGATGTAACTATTTTGCATCTAGGGGTTAGAGGAATAAGGCGTTCCTCTTTTTAAATCTTGTAAGGTCCTGGTGCATGGGACCTGGGATTTAAAAAGAGGAAGTGAGGTTACAAAAGAGGTTTCTAGCCGAATGTCCCTGGAAAGGGCAGCCATAGAGGGTGAAAGCCCCGTAGGCGAAAGAAACCTCTCCTCACCGCCTTATTTCCTGAGTACCTCGAGGAATGATAACCTTGAGGGAAATTGCCTGAACCAACAGGCAAGGCTAAATACACCTCCTCACCGATAGTGCATTAGTACCGCGAGGGAAAGGTGAAAAGCAGGCCGGAAGGCCGGTGAAATAGAACCTGAAACCCTTGGCCTACAAAGAGTCGGAGCCCGAAAGGGTGACGGCGTGCCTATTGAAGAATGAGCCGGCGAGTTCGAGGCATTCGCTTGGTTAAGGCCGGTCAAGGCTGGAGCCATAGGGAAACCGAGTGGTCTTAAAAGGGCCACTTAAGGTGGATGCCTCGAGACCCGAAGCCAGACGATCTACCCGTGGCCAGGGTGAATCCCATCGAAAGATGGGAGGAGGCCCGAACCCGTGGGTGTCGCAAAACCCTGGGATGAGCTGCGGGTAGGAGTGAAAAGCTTATCGCGTCTGGGAATAGCTGGTTCTCCCCGAAATAGCTTTAGGGCTAGCGGCAGTAAATAGCCTTCAGGAGGTAGAGCACTGATAAGTTGGTAAAGGGCGAAAGCTCAGCCAACTTGTCAAACTCCGAATTCCTGAAGGTGTTCCTGCTAGTCAGTCTGTGGGGGATAAGCTCCATGGACAAGAGGGGAACAACCCAGACTCCCAGCTAAGGCCCCTAAATCCTGGCTAAGTAGGAAAGGCAGTGTCTTCCCTATGACAACTAGGAGGTTGGCTTAGAAGCAGCCATCCTTTAAAGAGTGCGTAACAGCTCACTAGTCGAGGGAAGATGCGCCGAAACATTTACGGGTTTAAGCCAGGTGCCGAAGCTGGAGACCCGTCTTTTTGGACGGGTGGTAGGGGAGCATTCTCTGCGCGATGAAGGTCCATCCGCGAGGAGGACTGGAGCGCAGAGAAGAGAGAATGCCGGCATGAGTAACCGCAAATCAGCTGAGATGGCTGATCGCCGTAAGGGCAAGGTTTCCTCGGCAATGGAAATCAGCCGAGGGTTAGGCGGGACCTAAGGTGAACCCGAAAGGGGTAGCCGATGGATAGCCGGTTAATATTCCGGCCCCACCTTTTGGCATCCGATGGGGTGACGAGGGATATAAGGAGAAGAGAGGTGGTGGTTACTCTTTCTCTCTGGACTAGACTGGAGATGGAGCAAATCTCCATCTCTCCTTTAAATAGGAACAGTCGACCAGAGAGAGAAGTCTCTTTTTAGAGACAACTTCTCCGAAGAGCCCTCCAAGAAAAGCCTCTAAGGGTTAAGCCAAAAGGTGCCCGTACCGGAATACCGACGCAGGTGCCCGAGGCGAGTAGCCTAAGGCGAACGGGTGATCCCTCCTCAAGGAACTCGGCAAAAAAGCGGGCGTAACTTCGGGAGAAGCCCTGCCTGCTTTAAGGCAGGCCGCAGCGAACGTCTCCCTGGCGACTGTTTACCAAAAACACAGCTCCCTGCTTAACTGGTTAACAGGAAGTATAGGGGGTGACGCCTGACCGATGCCGGAAGGTTAAAGCATCAAGGTTAATACTCGAGTAAGACTTTTCTTGCTCGAGTATTAGCTTATGATGCTAAGCCCCGGTCAATGTCGGCCCTAACCCTGAGGGTCCGAAGGTAGCGCAATTCCTTTCCGGGTAAGTTCCGGAGCGCATGAAAGGCGTAACGACTGGGGAACTGTCTCGAGGAGGGGCCCGGTGAAAATGCAATCCCCGTGAAGATGCGGGGTGCGGGCAACGGGACGAAAAGACCCCGGGAGCTTTACTGGGCTCACTCATTGTTTTTGGTTAGGTGATGCAGAGTGTAGTGGGGAGGCTGTGAAGCTCTGCTTCCGGGCAGAGTGGAGCCGTCAATGGAACACCCACCTTCACCTAGCTGGAACCTAACCTCGCTTGCTAGCGAGGGACAGTGAGTGGGGGCCAGTTTCACTGGGGCGGTGGCCTCCTAAAAAGTAACGGAGGCGTCCAAAGGTCGGCTTGTCCTGGATGGAAACCAGGATGGAAGTGTAAAGGCATAAGCCGGCCTGACTGCAAGGCTGACAAGCCGCGCAGAGGCGAAAGCCGGGCTTAGTGACCCGACGGCCCTTTTTGGAAAGGCCGGAGACAACGGATAAAAGTTACCCCGGGGATAACAGGCTGGTGTGGCCCGAGAGTCCACATCGACGGCCACGCTCGGCACCTCGATGTCGGCTCACCCTAGCGCGGGGCTGAAGAAGGTCCCAAGCGTCGGGCTGTTCGCCCGTTAAAAGGGTACGTGAGCTGGGTTCAGACCGTCGTGAGACAGGTCGGTCTATATCTGTTGCCCGCGTTTGGAGGCTTGAGGGGAGCTGGTCCTAGTACGAGAGGACCGGACTGGGGCAGCCTCTGGTGTACCAGTTGTCCCTCCAGGGGCATAGCTGGGTAGCTATGCTGCCACCGGATAAGCGCTGAAAGCATCTAAGCGCGAAGCCGACCCCAAGATTAGGTCTCCTTAGAGCCCCCAGGAAGATCACCTGGTTGATAGGCCCCTACTGGAAGCTCGGTAACGGGTTAAGGTTAGGGGTACTAATGGGCCAAATGCCTCAGCTAACTTCTAACTAATCACCTGAGCAGTGATCATTCGAAGTTTTTAAAATAAAATTTGCCCGGGTGGCTGTATATCCGGGTTGGAACCACCCCTTAACATTCCGAACAGTTGGGTGAAACGGCCCGGAGCCGATGGTAGTACCCAGGAGGGTGCGAGAGTAGGTGCTGCCCGGGCTTTTTATTTTAAAATTAAACTAATGTCAGAAAGGCTTTTAAAACAAATTAAAATTTTTTTAATTTTTATTTCTCCTCTTTTAATTTTTTTATTTTTTTCTCTTTACAAATTTCTTTTTCCAAAACCTAATTGTTTTGATAATATAAAAAATCAAGGGGAAGTAGATATCGATTGTGGTGGTCCTTGTCCTCCTTGCGAAGTCAAAAAATTAGAACCTTTAAGAATTTCTTCTAAAAGATTTATTTCTTACAAAGACGGCAGCTATGATTTTGTTTTTAAAATTTTTAATCCTAATGAAAAATACGGTTTAGAAAAACTTTCATATTATTTTGAACTTTATGATAAAGAAGGTAAAAAAATTTTCGAAACACCAAAAGAAACTTCTTTTATTTATCCTAACGAAACAAGGTGGCTTATAATTCAAAATGTAAAAGCTCCAGAATTTGATGATTTTAAGCCAAAAGTAGAAATAAATGACTATGATTGGAAAGAGTTTGAAGAAAAATTTTCTTCTCGTGATCTTATTTATTATGAACCAAAAATAGAAAAGCTAGAAATAGGAGGCTACCTTATTTCTTTTAATGTTTATAACAGTTCAATTTATGATTTTGATAAAATAGAAGCTATAATTTTTTTATATAATAAAGAAAACTCACAAATAGGACTAGCTCGAACTTATTTTCAAATAAAATCAAAAGAAACACAAAAAGTTGAATCAATAATTGATTTTCTTTCTGAAGAGCCTGAGGCGGTGGAAATATTTTTTCAAATGCAAAAATGAAAAAAAGAGTTCTTACAGGTATAAAACCAACAGGAAGGGTTCATCTTGGAAATTATTTAGGAATGATAAGACAAGTGATTGATCTTCAAGAAAAAAACGAAGTATTTTTAATGATAGCTAATTTACATGCACAAACTGTTCCTTATGATCCTAAAGAACTTCAAGAATTAACATACGATTTAGTGACTTCTCTTTTAGCTTTGGGAATTGATCCTAAAAAAACGAGTCTTTTTCTTCAATCTGATAATCCATGGCATCCATACCTTTCATGGATTTTAGGTTGTTTTACCTATGTAGGAGAACTTCAAAGAATGCATGAATTTAAAGAACAAAGCGAGAAATATAAAAAAGAAGGAGTAGGCTCTGGTATTTTGATGTACCCTGTTTTAATGGCAGCTGATATTTTGCTTTATAATGCAGATTTAGTTCCTGTAGGAGAAGATCAAAGACAACATCTTGAACTTACAAGAGAAATTGCTCGCAGGTTTAACTCCAGATTTGGAAAAATTTTCAAAATTCCTGAAGCGCTTATTTCACAAGAAACTTATAAAATAATGAGTCTTTCTAATCCTCTGAAAAAAATGTCTAAATCTATGCCAGAAGGTTGTTTAGAAATTTTTGCTCCCGAAAAAGAAATTGAAGAAAAAATAATGAAAGCAGTTACAGATTCTGGAAGAGAAATAAGATATGATCCTGAAAATAAACCTGGAATAAGCAATTTGATGATAATTTATAAATATCTTACAAATAAACCACTTCCGGAAATAGAAGAAGAATTCCGCGATATTTCCTATGCAGATTTTAAAAGAGAAGTTTATAAAAAATTTTTAGAACACTTTGCTCTGGCAAGAAAAAAGAAATCAAAACTAAAGAAAAAAGAAGTTTTAGAAATTTTAGAAAAAGGAAAAGAAAAAAGTATTAAAGCTTCGGAAGAGATTATTAAAAAAGTCATAAAAGTTACTGGCTTAAAAATTTGACTTAAAATAAATTTTGCCTTATAATCTTTATTAATTAAGCCGAAGAAAAGAGGGGCCAAAAGGCTTAAATCCTTTTAAGGAACCCTCTCGAGGCAAAATGAAAAAAACAAAAAAAGAAAAATCAAAAATTATTGAGAGTTTAAAAACAAAATTTGAAGAAAATCCGGGTTATGTGATTTTTAGTTTACTTAATTTAGATGGAGAAACCCTTCAAACCTTACGCCTTCAAGTTAAAGAAAAAAGAGGTTTAATTGAAGTTGCTAAAAAAACTTTGATTTATAAAAGTAATCCTGAATTTCCTTTCAGCGAAGAAGAACTTAAAGAACCGTTTGGTTTTCTTTGGCTTTTAGATGAAAATTTATCTGCTTTAAAAACTCTTAAAGATTATAAGAAAGAAGAAAAGATAAAAGTTTTAGGTGGATATTTTAGAGGTAAAAAACTTTCTTCTCGAGATATTTGGGAACTTGTTGATCTTCCATCAAGAGAAGAACTTATTTCCAAACTTATTTTCTCTCTTTCTTTGACGTTTCGAAGATTAACTTACGATTTAAAAATGCCATTTTCTAAATTATTATTAATTTTGTCGGCAATTAAGAAATAATAATTAAAAATAATGTCAGAAAAAATTGAACAAATTATTAAAATGATCGAAGAATTAACAGTTGTCGAACTTAATGAACTTGTTAAGGCTTTAGAAGAAAAATTTAATGTTAGTCCTATGCAATTTGCTTTTTCTGCTCCCCAAGCCCCTTCACAAACTCAAGAAACACAAACTTCTTCTCTTGTCGATGTTATTTTGGTTGATTCAGGAGCTAACAAGATTAATGTTATTAAAGTCTTAAGAGAGATCAATCCTAACTTGTCTTTAAAAGATGCTAAAGATATGGTTGATAATGTTCCACAAAAAGTTGCTTCTCAAGTAGAAAAAGTAAAGGCAGAAGAATTAAAGAAAAAATTTGAACAAGCAGGAGCTAAAGTAGAAATCAAATAAAATCTATTTACTTTTAATAAGAAAAAAACGACATTCATTACAAAAAAGAGCGGTTGAAGAAACATAAGAAATATCTCTTCCAGCTGGATCATTAACAATAAAACCTTTGGAAGGATCATAGCCTACAATTAGCATATAATGACCCACATAACCTAAATGATCTCTAACACGATAAATAATTGGTCCTAAAAGAAAAAGATTACTATTTACGCTACCATCTGGAAAAACAATATTTCTGTATTCTAACTGTTGAGATTCTAAGCCGTATTTTTCTAAAATATCATTTCTTCCCCAAGCATTTAAATAAGTTCCTTTATATCCAATATAACCTTTAAAATCATTTATTAAGCTTTTAAGTAAATTGGCAAATTCCTCTTTCTCTTTATCATCTATTTTGCCATCAGAACAAAAATTCGTTCTTTCATGCCATAACTTAGCCATAGCTAAAGAAACCATTCCGCAACCGCTTGGTCCAACAAAGCCATCACCAAAAGGAATACCATAAAAATAACTATCAATTTGTTTCATTACAGGAACAAAAGTTTCTCCAGGTCTGCAATAAGAATCTTTAATTCCTTTACCTAAAATTACTCTACCACCATAATTTTGAGACAAATTAGGATCAAAAGGTAAAAGGCCGGCATTTCCTCCAAAAACTGTAAACACAGGAGGACTTGCTTTTTCTACATAAGGTATTTTTAATTTCACTTCAAAAATTCTTGGATTAATAATATGAAGAATTTGAGGCAAAACTAAAACAACAATTATTGCTCCTATAGAGTTCATAATCCTATTTTTTCCAGATTCTTTACTTGTAATGCTTCCTGCAGAAAAAAGATATTCTATTGCTCCATAAACCATATTCAAAAAAGCTAAAGAAAACAAAACTACAATACCTAAATTATAGACAGCTTGAAAACAACTTGCTAAATCTGAACAAGAGGTGATTTGATTAAGCCAAGGCATTATGATAAAATTTTAA
>Ga0080007_1121483_pt1 | contig 41753 bp, 49 predicted proteins | sample OctOCTMetagenome_FD_69210 | JGI IMG/M metagenome (GOLD analysis project Ga0080007, IMG submission 69210) | Hot spring and microbial mat streamer communities from Octopus Spring Streamers, Yellowstone National Park, USA - OCT_B (SPADES... | ecosystem: Environmental > Aquatic > Thermal springs >...
TGAATCCATCTCCGCCTATATACGCATATCCGTTCTCATCAAAATCTACAGTCGAAGCCAAACCTGTATCATTTTTCTTTATAACCTTTATTAAATTGAGATCCAAATCTAATATTTCAACTCTGAACTTTTCGTTTTCGACACCGGTAACCCAGAGCTGTTTAGTAATAGGATTAACTTTGATATCTGTAGCACTATTTTGACTAGGATAAGGGTCCATATATTCTTTAACAATTGTTAAATTATCAGCCACCCATTTCTCAACTCTCCATCTAAAATCAGGAATTCCTTTAGTATAAAACCCTGCTATGTAAATATGGTTATCAAAAAAATTAATAGAAGTTGCCCATCCGCCTAGATCTCTGCGTTCCTTCATTAGTAGTTTCGGCAACCTCAAGTTCGAATCAAATACCAGTATGTTCCAATACCTATCTACTACATATATTTTTCCGTTAGTTATAACACAGTCTACCAGCTCAACGAAACTAAATGATTCCCAAACTCTGATCAAGGCTCCGCTAGATTTATATCTTATCTCAAGTCTAGCGGACGACCCACCAAAAACATATATATAATCTCCAGCTTCGCATACCGCAAAAGCCAGAGAGCCATAACTACTTGGTTCACTATGGACTCTCCACCTAATCTTAAGAGTTAAATTCTTAATGTCTTGCTGAGTTATAGAGAGTATATTTATGGACTGCTTAGAAAAGCTTCTATATATTTCGGTTAAGCTTAAAATGCTTTGTCCTTGAAATAGCAACATAAAAATAAGTATTATTGCAATAATTTTACTTAGAATTAGATTAGTATTTTTCACACTTTTAATATGATAAGAATAAATAAAAATTTTGAAATAAAATGATAAACAAGTTTAGCTACTTTTAGTAAATGTAGCTAGCCTAAATGATAAAATGTTGTTAAAAATTAATTGTTTTATTTGAAATGTTTTAAAGTTATTGTACAAATAAATGAATTTAGAACACTATACCTTATTTTAAGACTCCAAGGTTTTTAACAACTAAGTAGCACTAATTATGTTTCTAAAAAAGTTAGAACTCTTATCTTCTTTCCTTAGCTTTTACAAATTTTTTTATATATGTTTAACATAATATTTGATGTGAATATACATAATTTTGCTTCACTAATAACTTTAGGATTTTTAATATTTATAATTACTTTTCCTTATCATATTCCATTAATTGAAGCACAAAGTCTAAAGATCGATATGCTATTTCTTACCGTACCAGCTTATGATGATGCAGTTTATGGTTCTTGTGAAAGCAAAGAGTATTTATTCCTTTTTGGATGGCAGTTGAAAGATTTCACTTCTTATGTTAGATTTCAAATAAAATTTAAGTCGAATGGTACTTTGGTGAAAGAATTAGTAACGAGGGATTATCCATTAGTTGTAGAATGCATTATAATTAATGATAAGCTATATGCTATAGGCGGAAATTGGCAAATATTAGTATTCGATTTAAATTTAAACCTTATAAGTTTCGTAAATAGAAGTTTACGGGGATCAGTTAACTCTATAGCGTTCTACAATGGTTACCTCTTTATAGCGGGATGGGAAGATGTGAATTTCGACGAAATGTGGAGAGTTGAGAAGTGGAGAATTGAAAATCTAAAATTAGTCAAAGAATATACATCAAATCCTACTCCTTGGGTAGATATGGCTATAGGTATTGGCGTCAATCCTGTTACTGAACAATTATGGGTTTTGGGTCAAGAAGATTATTATGGTAATTTTAGAATTAAAATATTTGACCTAGAGTTAAACTTATTAAAAACTATAAGTAGAAATTATAGTCGTGGAGCTATTGCTGTAGTCTTTGATGAGGATGGTTTCGCATATGTACTAAGTGAAAGTAGCTATGTAACTAAATATGATAAGTTTGGAAATGAAGTAAAAGGCATGGGTATAGAATTTTTGGATAAAAAACTACTTTACATCAACGGCTATTTATACATTGCTGGCTGGAAATTTATTGATGACCATGAGAGACCCGTTTTATATATTTACGATAAAGAACTTAACCAAATCGATAGTATAATATTAAGCTGGAATTTAAATGTGGATGCTCATTTTTTCTGGGGCGATATAATCTTTGATGGTAAAAATCTATACATAACAGGATGGGATGGTAAAAAAGGTTACTGGGGATGGATACTCTGTACTATACCAATTATAGAAAAGACATCAAACGTTACATATGAAAAATTGAAACAACCTGAATGCATAATACCAAGCGCATCAGCAGAATCATGGAATGATATTCCATACCGGGTTTACTTAACAGAGCCGAATATAACTCCGTTGGTATGGTATATTATTGGTATAGTAGTAACGGTAATTATTTTAACTTTATCACTCCTTTGGATTAAACGTAAACATAAAATAACCAAAATTAAACCAGTATTATAACTTAATAATGATTTTAAAGTGTTATCGTAATAGAAGTTAATTTAAGTTATATAGTTTCTCGATATAACTTGCATAAATATTCTTCAATAGAATATGCCTTATATTTTTTATTGATTTGTAGCGAAAATAATACCTATCGATCTCTAATATCCTTAATCTATCAATTTTTAAAGTGAGAATTCAGTATTGTATTGGCTGAGGTATTTAAATGAAAGATTTTGAGAAACTAAAAAACTTTCTCTTTATGAAAAAAATAAGCGCTACCGATGCAACTATCGCTACAATAATTATTGAAATGAACAAATAATTCATGATCATTTCTTGTTTTTCTTGCCCAAAAGATAAAGAGTATGTGATCCACATTACAGTCCAAAGTTTCTCGACAGACCCAGCTATATATAGATTTTTACCGTCAAAAGCCATTTTCCCAGCACCAAAATATGAATCTTCTTGTATATTGAAAAAGGTATACCTGTTTAGTACTATTTTATTGATTTCGTTTAACTCCTTATCAAAAATGTACAAAACATGGCTGCGATACTTATCTAATAGTTCGCTAGCTGCAGCATATATGTAGTTATTGGCATACAGGAGCTTATCAATAGAAGGCCAGTTTTGTACTTTCTTTAATGCTATTTTGTTTCCATATTTATCATATTTAGCTATGTATGCATGCCTACTTACGTAAGCATATCCATCCTCATCAAAAACTACTGACATAGCAATGGGCATATACTTTGATAAATAAAGTGGCTTTACATTACTTAACATTAGCGAATTAATAAGATGATTCTCTTCATCTTTACCAGCAACTTTTATTAGGTTTAGATCTAGATCTAATATTTCTACTCTCAAATTGATAAGAGAGTCTTCAAAGCCTATAACCCATAATTGCTTAGTAATAGGGTTAATTCCAATTGAATAAATCAAGTCATATCTAGGAGTTGGATTTGACGAATATTCCTTAACAAAGGATAGATCTTCAGCTTTCCACTTTTCAACTCTCCAACTTCCATCATAATAGTCTAGATGCTCGACTCCAGCTACATAAATATAGTTATCGTAAAACGCAATTGAATATGATAGTCCTTTTGTATTTTTCTGCGTTGATGTTATAAGGTTTAAGTTTAAATCAAATACCCATATTTTCCATCCTTGATCTAAAACATAAAACTTACCATTAAAAATAACACAATCAATAAAGTAACTATCCTCTTTTGCAATCCAATCTTTTAATAAAGCTCCGTTGATTTTATACCTTATTTCAATCCTGCCATACTTACCATGCTTTCCAACAATATATATGTGTTCTCCAGTTTCACATATGGCATGAGCATAACTAGGACCACCTATAGGATTACTAAGTACACTCCAGTTAATCTTTACGGCTAGATTTTGAGCTTCAACAATTAAAATGTAGTTTAACAATATAACTAAGATTAAAAGAAATCCTGTGATTAGTAGAGAAGTAAAGTTGTAAGAGTTCACATTATTAAAATGTAAAGCTGAAAATATAAAATTTGTTATATAAGCTCATAACTAATGGCTGTGACGTTTAAACATCCATGATGAACTCTAAATAATCCATTAGTAATACAAAAAATTTGATGCGACTAAAAAGTTTTTCTTAAAAATAATTTTGCATTGAATTAACTGAACTATTAATCCTAAAAAGTTCGCAAGGCTTAATTTTAAACTGCAGTTTAGTAGGGTCTGGTGTTCCTCCTTTTCTTTGCATCGTGATCCTTCCAATGTATAGGCTACCTCTTGGAGAAAGCATCAGAGGGCCTTGAGCAAAGAAGTTCATAGCTGTATTTATATCTTTTAAGATCCAAGTAGTGGTATCAGATATTTTATCATATCTAGTCACAAGCATCCAATTAGCAGAAAAACCACCTCTTCCCTTCAGTACATCACTGACAACTAGAATCTTATTATTATTAAAAAAGTTTATAATTTTCTCCCTTAAATCATCTTTAAGTTCATGTAAATACGCTCTTCTCTTATCTCTTAAATCAGTCAAAGGAACTTTTAGTAGCTTAGGATATAGAGAAGGATTGATCTCACCTGTAAATATTTTAATCCTAACGCTATCTCGTCGCTAAAATGCCACATTTCTTTATATGCATCAACTGATCTTTTATCAACTTGATTATAGTTGCAATCTACTTTTTTTCCGTCTCTAATTTCAACAAATCTGATAAGGTAATCTCGTATATTTTGTCAAGGTCTTGATCCCATTCCTCCTTGAACCATTCTTTAATCTCATTTAAAATACTCTTGCTTACAAGAATTATATCATGTAAAACTTCATCCTTATTTTTATACTTAGAAAAATCAGGGTCAAATCCATTATATTGGTAATCGTGTAAAAGAAAAGCTATATTTGTTATGTTCTCGACTTCTTTATAGCCTAGCTTAACTAAATCGATCGAAATTCCTTTTAGTGAACGAGTTGGAGCAGTATAACCTTTCTTTATATACCAATCAGAAGACAGCTTATCTAAGTTTTTGGTTACTAATGCAGATAGAAGTGCTTTGACTGCACTAAAAACTTTGCCTGCAGAGTTCCTAGTTCTACCTGCTATCCACATATTTATAGCGATGTCTAAATCGTCTAAAGTTTCTATAATTCTAGCCTTAATGTAAGCCTTTTTGTTCATCTCGGCGAAACTAACTTTTTTATGTATTGGAATTCTTATAACTTGCTTATATGCTTTTTAAAATAGTATGTTAGCTAAACTACGATTTTCAAATCAGTGGAGAGAACATTAAATTGCACAATACATAGGTATTTTTATGAGAAGGTAATGGATTATGAAACATTCAACGACTGCTGGAAAGATGCTGTGGAATCGATAGAAAAGGTTAAAGAATTGATATATGAATCTTTAAAACGATGTGACGGCCGGCGGCGGGCCATCATATTGATCATCTTTGTTTGTGGCTCTAAAAAATGCCTAAATTTTTGTCTTAATGGTTTTTCGGTAAACTGTTAAGTTTATATATCGGTTTACTAAAATTAATATTATGTCCGTAGTAAGTGTTAAAGTTAAAAAGGAAATTAAAGAAAAAATGTTGAAGTATAAAGAGAATGTGAATTGGGCGGAAGAAATTAGGAAATTTATCGAAATGAAGATCAGAGAGATTGAGGCGGAAGAAAACATTAAAAAAGTATGTGAAATTCTTTCAAAAATAGAATTTCGTGCACCAAAGGGCTCTTCAGTTGAAATGATAAGGGAAGACCGTGATAGTCATTGATGCATCCGTATTAGCTAGTTTTCTCCGCAAAGAGCCAGGCTGGGAAAAATTGGCAAATTATATGAAAAACGTTGTATCTGTAGATCTTATAGTTAAAGAAGTTAGCAACGTGCTTTGGAAAGATTATTATGTTAGAAAAAGTGTAGATAAAGATACAGTGCTTGAGCTATATCGTTTGATGAAATCTTTATTAGGAGTAAATATACTATTGGAGAATGAAGAAAAGTATCTTGATGATGCCTTTGAAATAGCTATATTAATGGGAGTATCAATATATGATGCTCTTTATATTGCGCAGGCAAAGAAAAATAAGCTACCGTTGATTACATTAGATATGAAGCAGAAAGAGGCTGCTGAAAAGGTGGGTGTTGAAGTAATTTATCCTGTGTAAATTTCCATTTATTAGCTTTATAAAATCTAAGTTACTTAAATATTAGACATAATTAAGAGCAAACTTTTAATTAGTGAAGCCTAACTTGAAAGAGAAACATTAGTAGCTAATCTTTTCTCTTCACAATTTTTTGTGCTTCCATTACCATCTTTTCTATATCTGGAAGTCTATCTCTTACACTTTCGGAATCTAATTTTTCTTCGTGGAAGCCCCAAACATGCAAAGCCCATGCAGCATCCCATGAACTCCTAAACCATTTTCCAAGCTTTTCCGAAACCAATCTAGAAGCCTTATCCAATTCTGTAACCGTCCACCTTTTCCTCTCATTAACCTTCTCTATAATATCGCTTAAGTTAAAGTATATTGTGAGAGCTTTAACAACTTCTTCAGCAGCTTTATATAGTTTATCAGATACTTGAATGGGATTCTTATCGATCAATGACTTGCCTTCATCAAGATACTTCATAGATAACTCTAAATGAGATTCAACGCTAACTATAGGGTCCAAATTAAACATTTTCGTAAGCAAATCTATAATGTAGGATTCAATATCAATACCTTTCTTCACGATCTCATCAAAAAGTTTTCTAGGAATACTAATAGACATATCCTACAAATAATCCTCTACTTATATAAATTTAAAGATTTTAAATGTCTTAAATAAGAGTTGCGACTTCTTGAACTGATGCAAATTTTACACCGTAGGCAAGGTATATTTTCATTTAAATATGAAAGTTTAAAGCAAGCATGAATTAGAAATAAATAATAAAAATGGAAACTCAAACATAAGATATTCAAAAGCAATAAAGCATTTTGAAACAATTGGTATAAAATTAATATCTTTTAGAGATTAACTTATTAATTTGATTAAAAATTAAATAAATTAAACACTATATAAATCATAGAAGGAGATTTAAATGGAAAAAGAAATTGTAATTTCAGTAGAGAATTTTGGACCCTTGGAGAGGGCTGAAATTAAATTAAGACCTCTAACAATATTCATAGGAAGAAATAGTGTTGGGAAATCAGTGCTAATGCGGTTATTGTGGGCATTACTCGCAGAACGTATACCAATGGCAGTTCTCACATCAAAGCTAAGCTATCTTTTTTCTTTTTTATTAACTGTTTTAAAAAGATCCGAATACATTAATACATTAGAAAAAATTAGAAAGAAAATTATTAATGATATTGAAAAAGGTTTAAGACCTTCTGAAGAAGATATCCGCACAGTTATAAGATTGTATATAGAACCTTTTTGGGAACATCTCGAAGAAGAAATCAAGAATAGAATTAAAAGCATATATGGTCTTGAACCACAGGAACTCATTAAGGTTGGTAGAGATGTTTCAAGAATAAGAATGTCCGGATTATGGAGACCAATAACAATAATTATAAGAAAAGATGGCATTAAACTCGAGCAACTCAATGTTCGTGTAGATGAATTGCTAAATAACTTAACAATTGAGTTCTTAGAACAAAGAATTTTAAGTTTAAAATACCAAGAGTTGAAAGTTGAGAGATCTATTCAATCGCTTGAAGATCTTGGCAATCTCATTCTTGATTTTATAAACAAATTTTTTGGTCTTTCTATGGATGATTTGCGGATTTTATTTTTTGAACAGGCTAACATGATATTCCTTCCTGACAGCAGAGCTGGAGTGATTCGTTTAGCTTTTAAACCTCGTCCTGTAGCATCTTTGCCATTTGCACCTTTTCTTATAGAAGATGTTGCAGATAAGGAGTTTATAGAGACAATACTTCGATTCTCCGAAAAGATCAAAGGTATATCGGAACTTCCTGATTCAGCAAAGAGATTCCTTGAAGAACTTGGTTGTAAGGATTTTATTTTTAAATCAAACGGTGAAACACGTTCAATTTATGTAAAGACTTGGGCTGGAAAAGAATTACCGCTTCATTTAGCTCCATCTGGAATAAGGGAATCTTTAGCATTGATATTGGCACTTGCAGCTCCAGAGACTCCTTCACTGATATTTGTTGAAGAATCTGAAGCCCATCTTCATCCAAAGGCTAATATTGAACTTGCGAAGGTTATAGCTAGAGCCATAAATATGGGTAAGAAGATCATTATATCAACTCATAGCGATCTTTTTTTAGCAGCATTAAACAATTTGATTGCATTATCGAGAATTAAGAACAAAGCAAAAGAATTGGGGTTTGACGAGAATGAAGTCATAAGCCCCGAAAATGTTATTGCATATCTCATAAAAGCTGAAGGAGATAAAGCAACTGTTCAAGAACTAGAAATTAAAGATACTGGAATTCCTGAAGATGAATTTGCAAAAATTACGGAGGAACTTCTTGATAAGCGAGCAAAAATATACTATGAATTCCAAGAAGGAAAAATGTAAGGAAATAGATCTTGAAGAATGGATTAAGGAAATATGGCTTCAGATCAAGCATCCCGATAGGCTACTTACTTGTGATAATGTAATATTCCTTATTGAAGAAACATCTGTTGCTAAGAAGGAAGATTTTGAGAAAATTGAGGAAACATATAATGTGATTAAAAGCGGTAAACTTGTTATAAATGAAAACCTTGCTCGTAAGTTTACACGTTATTGCGGTATAATACATGCTAAAAGAAAAGTAGACATGCTAGTGGAGAGAGATCCTGTTTTTGCGATAAAGAGAATAGGAATACCAATAATAACTGTTAATTGTGAAGAGCAGCTAAATAGTAAAATTGATGAGTTTCTGGCATCCAAACAAAAGAATTTGACTTAACTTTTTACAAAAGTTTAAAATCTGTACTCTTTGATTGCAATTAAAAAATTTTTAAGTGTTGCTAGATTTTCCTTGACCATTTCTTCATTTTCATAACCTTTAACGTAAATATCCAGTCTATATTGTTTTTATAAAATTATCTGGAACTCTTGCAACACTTTTTTCTCTAACTATATATTACCAAAGTATAAAATAATTATAAGGCAAATGAGAATAGGATTGCTTATAGGTTTCTTAATCTTAACATTCGTCTTGCTAATCTCTTATTTTCTAGCTTACAACATCCTTTCTCTATTTGGAGAAAAAGTAGAAGATTTTTCTTTATTAAACAGATATATTATATTTCTATTCATACCGCATTACATGGCAGTCTTTAATTTCTTTATCCTCTTCAACTCATCTCAATTAAATCATAATTTCTTAGATACGATTAAGTCATCTGATGATATCCAATTTGCGCTGATCTCATATTTTGGACCTTATGTAGGCTATAATATAGTTCTTGCATTGGCATTATTCCGTGGGCAAGCGAATATTCCTGTAGCTTCTCTTTTCATGTTGTCTATTATTTCACTTATAGGATTAGTTGCAAGCATATATTTTGGTATTAGTTTTGATAAATTTTTAAAATATCAAAAGTAAAGGAAAAGAAGGAAACAATTAACAGCTTGTGAAAGTACTTTTTAGTGATTAAGGAAGGTTTGAAGGTTTTAAAAAGTATTTTGAAGGTTTCCTGAGAGTGTAAATGATCACATCTATAGTTTACTAACTGGATTATTTTAAGAATGTTCGAAGCTAATTAGATTTGATTTTAATGATATACTAGATTTCTATTCTACATCCGTTTAGAAAAGTTTACTGAATAGTTTGAAGCTTTTATTCCAATTAAAGAATGAATATGCTGTTGCTGGAAACAAGATTTCTCTTGTATATTTTTTTATTATCATTTCTAGCCAAGTTTTCTCTTTCTCATATCGTTCGTGTAAACAAAATTAACTTTATTTACTTCCTAAACTATTTAATGTTATGAGTGAACTGATAAGAGTAAGTAAAGAAGTTAAGAAGAAGTTAATTAAATTGGCAGCAGAAATACAACAAGAAAAGGGAGAAAAGGTAAGTTTAAATTATGCTATTGACTTTTTAATAGATTTCTATTACAATAGAAGGAAAGATCCTCAATTATTACTTTCTCTTTTTGGTTCTATGAAAGGATTAAGAGAAGAATTCGAGAAGTCTAGAAGAGAAGATGAGAGCGGTAATCGATACGGGACTATTGATTGAAATTTTTGAAGGATCAGAAATAGGTAAGAAACTGCTGGATCTTATTATTAATGATAAAATAGAACCTATAATTACTGATGTAACATTAATCGAATTAACTTATATTTTATGCAGAAAAAGTGGAATGGAAAAGGCTAAGGAGTTGGTTAAGAAGTTAATCGATTCAGGATATTTTGCAGTAGTCAATTCTACATCATTTTCTAATATAGTTGCTGAAATTAAGTGTAAGTTTCCTATTTCTGTTATTGATGCATTTAATATAGGAACTGCTCTAGGCTTAAAAGTTAATGCGTTATTCAAAAAAGAAAAAGAATTATTGAATATAAAACTAAACAATGTATTATTTATAGAAGATATATAGATATAAGTAGTAATTAAATTTCAGCTCTGTTTTAGGGTAAGATTTTTTATTACACAACTTAATAGAAAGGCTTGGAAAAAATGGTTTGGATAAATTGTAGCTGATGATGTTAACTAGTAACAGTAGGTGGTGTCAATGCTTTCCTTTTTCTCATCATAATAAAAAGTGTAACAACAATACCCGCTACTACTGGTATCGTTATTCCAATAATAAATAACCAGTTTAAATCAAAGCTAGCAATAATTTCTGTAGGTTTATCTACTTTTATATTTATTTGAGAATCTTTTGCTTCTATATTCCAAGATTTAAATACGTAGAATATCGATGAAGGCTCAGCTATCAATGTAACTTCTGTTCCAGGCAGAACAAAAATCTCCTTCATTGAATCTCCTTCCACTTTACCTTCTTCACCTTCATAAATATATTTTACTGAACCTCCACTTGAAGAATAAATTTTTAGGGATGCTAAAAATATGGCTTTTTGTATTATAGGAGAATTTACTGTAATTTTAGCACTAATTTCAGATCCAGTGTATGAGTCAGCACCAACACCTTCCCATTTATAGAATTTCCATCCTTCATTTGGAGTAGCTGAAATTGTTAAAGTTGTTCCAGAATTATACCAACCACTTGAAGGACTAACCGTTCCTCCATCTTTAGCATTTACATCAATGATAACGTAATATTGATGATAGTAAATTATTAGAATGCTTTTCCATTTATCTACAATTCCTGATGTGCTATTTGTTGTATACCATCTTTCGTTGTTTGTTGAACCAGTTAAAGGATTGGGCATTATGTTAAAATTAGTATTTGCGTCAACCCAAGCTGTTATGTTAAGATTATTAGTTAGTTGTTTTCCGAACTGGACATAGGTTACTTCGGGAGCATTAGGATTCCATTTACCGATTATTCTATAATTAAATTGAACGTTATATTGATGATAATAAACAATCTCGTATATTCCAGCTTTGTTTATTCTTCCTTGGCTATTCAACGAGTACCATCTTTCATTTTCATTTGAACCTGCTAAAGGATTCGTAGCATTATATTCATTCTCATCAGCCCAAACATAAACATTAGGTTCTACTGTAACTATTTCACCAAACTGGAATATCTTAATAGAAGGTGGAGAATAACCTTCTCCTCCATTTATTATTGTATACTTAAACTGAACATAATATTGATGGTAATAGGTAACTAAAACTTCTCCAGGCTTTGAAACTTTTCCTTTATTATTTGGAGAATACCATCTTCCATTTTCATTTGAATTAGGTAAAGGATTTTGATAAGCATATTCAGTATTTGAATCTGCCCAAACAGATTTGTTAGGCTCGGTAGTAACATTTTTTCCAAATTGTACAAAGCTTATTGTCGGCTCGCCATAGCCTGCTGAGCCAATGACTTGATATTTAAAGGTAATTAAATATTGATGATAATAAGTAAAAGATAAGGTTAATGGTTCTGTAACAGTTCCGCTTGTGACTTGTTCAGTTTTCCATCTTATATTAGCTGTTGAACCTGGTAATGTTTCTGGAACTTCCCAAGGACTATTTATATCTACCAAGTACTTTGTTGAGGTCTTTGTTAAGGTTACAGTCTGCAAAGTCTTATCAAAATAATATTTTAATGTTGGAGGAGAAGAACCAGCTTCGTCTCCTATTATTGAATAACTTGCAAAAATATAAGTATAAGGTAAACCTACTTTGGCTATATAGGTTGACCATCCAGAAGCTCCTCTGCCAAACTCTCCTGCTATCCAAACATTCTGAGGTTCAGAAGGATCTGTACTTGAGCCAAAATATTCACCGTAAAAGCAAATATCGAAGAAACAAAAAGTAGTTTCAGGACCTGTTCCAGCTTTTACAATTATAGGTTCTTTTAAGTTATTAGGAGTAGTTTGATATGAAGCCATTATTCCAGGATAGTCGCTTGATGATGAGTAGCCAAAGACGATGAAAAGAATATCATCTGTGTTAAGTCTTAGGGAACCGTAGAAGAAGTATTTGCCAGACTTTCCGTAATTGAAGTCCTGCTTAAGTTGCAATTTCTCAGTATCTATCTCTATAATTCTTAAGCATGATCTTGTAGTTGTGTCTCCATCAGGTTTGCAGCCCACATTTGCTGTAAATATTAACCTACCGTTTTTCCATATTATATCTTGGATTCTGTAATCTGATGTAAATAGGTAATATGTTGAGCCAAGTTGAGGAGCATCCGGAGGATATGTAAGCGTTTTTACGCTAAAATCATATTTTTTAACTGTTATTGATGGAGGAATCCCTGTAATAGAATAAACATAAACTCTATTATCATAATTAAGAATTAGTGTTGTAGCCATGTAAAAAGTATTAGTTGAACTTAAATGAATCGCAGGTCTAATTGAAGCTACTGTATTATCTAAGCTACTTGCAACATAATTTACAGAAGGAGAGCCTGTAAGTAATTGTTGCTTATTTATTACCCAATATTGAGCACCTTTGTATTCATAGGCCCATAGATCAAATACATTACCTGAAACAACTACTTTATCATTGTTTACTCCTAAGTAAGGATCATAAATAAAGTAATTATTAGGTTGAGGAAAAACATATACATACCATTTTCCTAAAGGATTGCTTGTAGCAGACACAGCTATTCTTATTAAACCTTTTAATGTATTAAGATCAACATCAAGTACGCTTGCAAAGAATCTATCGCTTGATTCATCATAAATTAATCTAGGATAAAAAATAAATTCTCCTCCAAATAAAGAATAAAGATTAATATAACTTACGAAGCTTCCTGTTTTAGTCCAAACGGCTCCTAAAACGTTTACAAATTCTACTACGTGATCCTTACTTACAGCTATTTGAACATCGGGAGTTGCATAGTCGTTATAATAGTTTCCATTCCAGCCATAACGAATTCCTTCAAAACCCAACAGAATTTTTAAATTACTGGATGAAGCTTGATATGCTTCAATTTTTGTCTGCTCATAATTTACCTGATCATAAACTTTATTTTGCTTTTTAAAAGTCAAAATAGGAATATTTTTTGTTTCTTTTTTCAAATTAGCTTTAATTTCTGATAGATCTTTAATTATCGGCAAATCAACTACTTTAATTAAAGGGGCTTTACCGTATGTGAAACCAATATCATTAATGATATTTACATTACTAATTTGCTTTGCTTCTATGTTTTGGTCTTCGAATGAATAATTTAAAGTATAAAGCATTAAAACTAAAATAGCTAAAATAAATAGTTTCATAAATTAATAAGGACTTAGTAATTTATAAATTTTAAGTCTTATTTTCTATATATGTTAAACTTTAAATCTGTGCAATTAAATCTGGAAAAGGAACTTCAAAGACCTTTTATGATTTCTGAACTTCTTATTGCTCCCTTGTTCATCAAGTCGTTATCATCGCTAACTATTGGTATTTTGTATTTCTTGCTCAGAAATAAGAATACTGCGTCGTAATACGTTAAATTCTCGTTGATTGCAATCGTCATTACTTCTTCGTTAAGATCTACATTTTCTATATTCAGAAATCTCATAACTTTTAAGAAATCTTTAGCTAAATCTATTCTCTTTGTATTCAATAAGAAATTCCCTATTTTGTAATAAGCAAGATCCGCTGTCAAACATTCTTTAAATAAATCTATGGTTTTTACTTCCTATATTAAAACTAAATTGATGATACTGAAGTATCTAGGACATACTTTATCTTTCTCTGTCTTTTTTGATTAATTTGGCTTCTTCTTCATCAGGCAATCTTAATTCTTTAGATATCTTTTCAGCAGATTTTCTAGCCTCCTCTTCTTCTCTTCTAGCGATCTCTTGCTCTAAGGCTTTCCTTAAAACTTCTGAAATGTTAATGTTATATTTCCTAGCCTTTTCAAGAATTTCCTTTTTAACTTTCGTTGATACGGTAACCCAACTCATGATCAGTAATATGCTATGGGAATAATAAATTTTACTACATTGTTATAACTATAAACGAGTGATTTCTTACTTTAAAAAAGGGACTTTTAAATTTGGAGATAAGACCAGCATTTATTAAAACCTTTTCACTATCCATCGTATCGGTTATTTCTATCTCTAGTCTTAATGGTCTGAACGACTTATCTAAAACCATAACTACCTCTCCTTCAAAATGGGCTTAATGCTCAGGCTCGCCGTTTGCTAAAACTATTTCAATAACTTCATTTTCATATTTAATATCGGAGAATTTTTGTTCTTCTAATTTTTTAGAACTTTTTCGCTGCCCATCATATCTTTTATTTCTATTTCTAATCTTAGTAGCCTATATAGCTTATCAAAGGTCATTATTATTTCTCCCTCAAAGTGAGCCCAATGTTCAGGATTTCCTTCGTTTAATCTTACAGTAATAATACCATTCTCTCCTTTTACCCTAGATTTAGCCCTGATCCTTGAAGCTTCTTCCAATAATTCATGTGAAGATAAAGGAATATCGATGATCGGCTTATTATTCTTTAAAAAGTTAGCGTAATCTTCTAAGAATTTTGCGTATTTTTCCAGCAAATCTTCCATAATAATTTAATTCCTTGGCAAGATATATGTATTCGTCTGAAAAAGACTTATTTTATAATTTGTCTTAATCTTTCCTTTTTCTCTTTATTTTGAGCCCTTAATAAAGTTTAAAACATTCAATAATTTAGTTCTTACTTATTTATTTATTCTTCATTAAATTAAAAGAAAAATAACTTCAGATTAAAGTTTAAAATTTAATTTATAAAATATTTTAAAATTACAATGTAATAGAAAATATAAAATTTATTAATAATTAAGTTTTATTCAATAAATCTTTACTATTTAATACTTTTATATATTTTAATGATTTATTTTTAAGTTTTTCATCATCTGTTACTAATATTAATTTATTTTTTATAGCTAAGAATAAATAGGATGCATCGTATATTGTTAGTTCCTCCTTTACTGCAAGTTTAAGAACTTCCTTTTCATAAGCACCAATGCTTAATATTTCGAAGAGCTTAAAAGCCATAGTTAAAACTTCTATGTATTCCAAGGCTGTTTCTTCATCGATTTTGCCAAATTTATGTTCTTTCCATATTGCATTCATTGTTTCATATAAGGCTAAATTTAATGAGAATCCTTTGATAAAAGCTTTCATAAATCCCTTCTTAATTAGATTTACTATTGCACTTGCATCAAATAGATAAACCTTATCTTCCATCCCTATCTTCTCTTATTATTCTTGCTATTTCTTCATCACTTATGTGAGATACTTTATTTATTAGCTCCTTTGCCCTATTCTCAGCTTCTTCCAATATTCTCTTCTTGACTTCTTCCTCTAAAGCTCTTCTTATGACAGTTGAAGGTTTTATGCCATATTTATCCATAAGCTCTTTTAACTCACGGGGAATTTTAACTGAAATTGTAACGTATCTCATAAATATAAAATATTTCTTATTTATATAAAGTTTACCTTATATTAGTTTACTTTAAATAAGATGTTTTCTGTTCTTAAAACATTCATATGTTAAAATAGCTTAGGCCTAAGACAAAAGATTAGGTCTTTTGCTAAACTTGCTTCCTCTTACTCTTGAAAAACTCGAAGGTACCTTTTCAAAGTGTTTTATCATCCTTCTCATTGATTTGTAGCTGAATGTATTATTTGGTAGGCAGTAAAATCATGAATATTTTTGATATATAATTTTAAATTTAAATAATTTAGTGTGATGTTATATTATGGTTACTTTTTCAGCTGAATTCATCGAAAAAATGCGTAAGAGGCTAAAGAAATACGAGGAAGCTGATCGTAGCGAAGTGATGGCGAAGATAAGAGTAGTAGTGGACAAACTTGATGACTTAGCATCTGTAGCTAGAGGTCGAAGTCAGAATACTTGGCACACTGATGAGAATGGTCCAAGTCCGCTTGAATACTTTATATCCGCTCTAGGAATGTGCCAATGTGTGTACTATGCCGAATATGCAGCTGTATCAGGGATCAAGCTTGAGTCATTAACAATAGAGATAAAAGGCGACTTCAGGGTTACGAGGCCAAGGAGTCTGAAGAAGATTGAGTACACCGTGTTCATTCAGAGCCCAGAGAAACCTGATGTAATAAAGGAGCTAGCCCAGAAGGCTGCCGCAGACTGTTATGTAACTCAGACATTAAAAAAGGCATGTGAAGTCGGTGGTCGCCTAATATTGAACGGGATTGACATCGGTGAAATTCCCTGATACGTAGTTGAACAAAATAGGATTAATAGTATTAATAGATTGCTAAAATTACTAATACTTTACAAATGGAATGAAAGTCTTGCCTTTTAAGAGAAGGAGAGGACTTAAAGAAAGAAAAATCATTACTACTCTTTCTTTTCTTTCATACTCTATCGTAATGTCATTCAAAAAGAAACAGTAAATTTATAAGGGGAAAGGAAGATAGATTTATTAGATTGCCTTTACTAAACATTCACCAATTCCAGCGGAAGAAATCGTGAAAAGAATAATGGAAAAGAAAGAAAACAAACAACCGCTAACATTTGAGGATGTTCGCAATATCAAAAATCATCTTTCATCATTTACCCCAGAACAAATTGCCGTTATCCAAGATATCTTAAAATCTGAAGCTGAAAGAAAAGTTAAAGAGTATAAGTCTAAAACAGGGTTGGAACCTATAAAAACCCATTAGAAGACATTACTGAGGCGTCATATAAAGAAGGTTTAAAGCCTTTTATAAGAGCATGGGTTCGTGCTTAATATTTATTACGTAACGAGAATTTATGGAGAGAATTTGATGAAAGAAAAATCGACTATGATACACTTCTACGTAAGACAATAACGGCCTTTAATGAATTATACTCACTTATTACTCAGTAAAAAATTTGGAGAAAAAGGATTATTTTTATTTAGGGCTTAAATTATCAGATAAACTCTACAAATATCTGGAGAAAAAAACTTATTACCTGGTATCCAAATATACGTTTGCTAGCTGAAGGTGTGGAATGGTTCCATGATAATATTAAAGCATGAAATCATTATTTGATAAGCCTTTAGGAAGAAATGTTATGTAACTGTTCATATAGATGATGCGTTAATTAAAGCAAATGAGTTGGGCATCGACGTTATTTATGGCAACATTGTAAAAGAATAAACAATTGTTTTACTACTCCGTTAACATTTATTATTAATTCCCTTTATGAAACTTGCATTAATAGTGCTTCCGTAGGCTTCAATTTCTTATGAACAGGATCAGGCATTAAACCCAATTGTTCCATAGTTACACTACCAAGCAGATAAATTCCTTCATCACCGAAGACAACAGGAGTAGCACTTGCTCTATAACCTTCAATTTCGATGCCAATCTCGCCTAAAGGCTTCTCAATAACCCTCTTATCAGCTAATCTTAACCTAATCAATCTGATGGACTCTATTTCAAGCGACTTGAGAACATTAGCTGGTATAACGGTATATGTTGCACCTGAATCGACTAAAAGCTCTAAATCTATTTTGATTTCTGGCTTTCTTGGATTCCATACAGTTACCTTAACAGTAAAAACTCCCATTTGCTAATACCTCTCAATTTTTTTATAGATTTTTATTAATATATTATTTACAAAATTTCAGCCTTTAGAATCCATAAAAGTTATAGCTGAGACTATTTGCTTACCGAAAGATAAATAGTTGCAAATTGATGGTTAAAATCACGAGTTATCTTAAAAAATTAATTTGGCATGGTAGGAAAGTCAAAATGCTGAATGAAATTTATGAAATTTAATTTAATTGAAAAAATGCGCCAGGATTTCATAAGCATTTTAACCTGCTCTAAAAACATTAGGACTCCGTCCATACTAATCTCAATAGTTGCACTCCTCCAGTTTCTTCTTGCAGGGATATATTATAAATATAAGAATTCTTGTAACATTATTCTCTTACTTGCCTAAATGGTAGATATCTTCGCATAGATGATCTACATGTAAGGGCTACTACTTATGAAAGTAAGTTTTCAGATTTTAAATATAAAGCTCGCTTGCTTTCTTTGCTCTGTCTACTTTTTTTAAGAGTATTTCATCATATGTTACTAATGGTGCTTCTAAAATGTTTGAAAGAGAAACATACAATGCATCATAAATTGTGATATCTTTTTCAAAGGCTATTTGAATTGCATCATAAATCAATTCTTCAAATCTATGTAATACTAAACCAATTTGCATAGCAGCTTTTATTCCTAATTTAACATCATTTTCGCTAAGATGAGAGTATCTTAAAACATTTGCGAGTTCAATGAAAATTAAATCAGGAACATGAGCTTCTATTTTTTTGTTTGCTATTTCATTTCTTATTCTTTTCATATAATCAGATTCCTTTTCTATTAAAAACCACTTAGCTATAGCACTTGCATCCAAAACTACTTTCATTTTTCTCTAAATTCTCTAATTAAATCCTTAGCCTCCTTCTCTAACTTTGCTTTATTTGAAATTTCCTCCATCTTTGCAATTGCCCATTCTATTTCTTTTTTTCTTACTTCTTCTTCTAAAGCTTTTCTTAAAGTTTCACTTATATTTAGACCGTATTCTTTAGCTTTTTCAACGATCTCCTTCTTAACTTTGGTAGACACAGTAACGTAGCTCATATATTTATTACCTTATATGTAGTATATTAAATTACTCCCATATAATAAGTTATGAATACTAATTGTAAGATTACTTAATATTTCAAATTTCACAATTTATTTATCAAACCGTTTATGTTAATTAGATTCTCTTTCGAATGATTCGTCAATAGCTGGCATAAATGTAAGTGTATATATTATGTTATAAAAAATTTAATTAATTATGTACCTTCTTAATTATTTAAGCTTTCTACCACATCTACTACAATAAACATCCTCAGGATTTACAGGAGAACCACAATTTGGACAATAATTAGGAGTAAAATAAGTTATGCTTGGCTGAGCAGACTGAGCCAAAGCTTTCCTTCTTTTTATAATATAAAGTGTAACTGTAACAGCTGCTACTGCAACCGCTGCTATCACTCCAATAATAATCCACCACATTATATTATCTGATATTAATCCTGGAACACTTGTTTCAATCAAATTTAATTTCACAGTCATTTTCATTTGTCCTGAAAACATTGGCATTGATCCGCTCATACTAATTTCAATAGTTGCGCTGATTAAAACGCCCTTGTTATATTTATATGACATCGAGGCAGATGCTCCACCGTATGGTCCATATGGAGAAGTCGTAGAGGTTTGGAAGGGGCCAGAATAGGAAGGATCAACAAAAAGTTTAGGTTCAGTTGATGGCTTTTCATCAATTTTATAAGACATCTCAGTAGATTCGCCTCCATTTGGAGGAGGAAAAGTTCCAGGTGGGCATTCACCAGTAATCTTAACATTTCTGGCAATTCCTTTAGCATAAACATATGGCAAATCTATTTTTGTGATTTCCACTCTCATATTTCCTTCAAAGCTACATGATATGCTAGTAACATTACCAGCAGCAGTAGCAGTTCCTGTAACAGCCCCCTCAAACTTATATACAAAATAATCTCCAACCTTATACACTGGCTGAGCTGCTTCTCCAGAAACATAAGTTAAACTTAGGAAGATTAGCAAAATTGATAGAAAAACTGGTGGAAGTTTTGTAAATTTTGCTAAATCATTTCTCATAGTATAAATATAATTTTTTTATATATAAATTTTATTAATTAACTTTCATTTCTTCATTGTTTTAATAAGAACTATCTTTTTGATCGAATACGAAATGATTTGCTAAAACTAATATCAGCACGTTTATAAAAATTTTGAAAATTGTTCTTCCTTTTTATCTAGAAACCTCAGCAAGCCTAGTGTGTCTCAATAAATTGTTCTTTTATCTTTTGTTTAATTATTTGATGAGATAGTGATGAATTTGGGAAAGAATTAGTACTATTTAATTACTAATAGAGTACTTTAAAGTACTATTCTTGTATTCATCGGTTCAATATTGGTGCCATAATAGTACTAAAGAATATAGCTTCGATATACAAAGAATTTAAATACTTATTAGTACTAATTTCTTATAGCGATGGTACTATGAAACAAGTTAAGTTCTATATTGATGAAGAGCGTTATGAGAAGTTAAAGAAGCTTGCAGATGAACAAGGACTTTCTGTACCATTCTGCGTTAAGAATTTAGTACTAAGAGTTTTAGGTGAGTTTTAAGAAGGAGTTGAGGATAAAATTAAGTATTTAATCCAGAGAAAGGAACAGTTAGAAAAAGAAGTTGGACGAATGGGAGTAGAGTTGGCTTTACTTAACAGAAGAGTTGAAAAGCTTGAGCAAGAATTATACAGAAAATCTTAGGGACTTCTAAAAGAGTATAGTGATGGCCCGCCGACGGCCATCATAAACAATGTTTTAAAGAGCCAGCATATATCCTGTAACTCCGATAGATCAAGCTTTTTATCTGCTAAATCTAGCTTGATCCTGTAAACCTCCATATCCAATGCTTCAAAGATTAGGGAAACTGGCAACTTATCAACAAGGAATGCCTCAATTTCTATCTCTTTTCCTGAAATCTCGACGAGGATAAATCACTGCAATCTTTGCTCAAGAGCATCCAATAAAGGCTTTGTTTAATGATGGTTATTACTTATTTCATTGGTTTTATTTCATAACCTATCGATCGAAACAGACTTTTCAACTATAACGTGCCTATAAATCCTATCTTGATTCCATCAATGCTTGATTCCCACGCTTTTCATTATGAGTTTAAGACTTCTTTTAATAACGGGTTGATTTAAAGTCATTTAATGGTTTTTTAATAAACAGAAATTATTATGCCTTTTTTCATTATTTAACTTATAATGTCTGAAGGCTTAAAGTTATCTGAGATGGATATTAAAGAAATTCTAGATTTAGTTAAACATTTAAGCGAAGAAGAAAAGAAAAAACTTGAAGAATTCAAGAAATTGATACCCTATTATTATCTAGGCTACTCACCTGTAATTTATGAGTTAGAGGTTAATGTCTAGTATTTTTTCAATAAATTTAATCTAAAAGAAATTCTGTGAGAAGCAACAACGACTTTCAAAAATATAGAAGTTAAAAATTTATAAAAATTAAATCATGAAATAATAAATAAGCTCTTAAAATATGATAAAAAGATAGATATTTTGTTTACTTTTCTAATTTAAAGCAAATTTTATCTTAAGTTTTCTGATATTTAGGGAGGATTGTTTGCCGTGTAGCATCTCAAAGCATCAGCATCAAGTCTGAGAAAAACTGCTGCTATGTATTTTCCTGATTCGATGAGTTTTTGGTATAACTCATTTGCAAGCTCCTTAGTAAGCTTTAAACATTTTTCCCATTCGTTTCCTTCTAGCCAAAATTTTAGACCAGCATTGGCAAACATGCGGAATTCATCTAAAGCATCTGTTGTAAAAACAAAATTTTCAATATAACCCCAATATGCTACAGCTCCGTTTTTATAAGCTTCAACACCAAGCTTTTTTGCTCTTAAACAGTTTACTCAATAAACCTCATGATTTGAAAGTATGTTTACATTTTTTAAATTTACAATTTTTTCGTTTGAAGATCCATAGTGGCAATCTTCATTTCCGTGACCATAGTGAATGTAAATAGAATTTGGGTTACGCTTCAGAATTTCTTCAACTTCATTTCTTGAAACCGACCTACCGCTTATATCGATTACAGTATAACCGGAATGTTCAAGCAAACTCTTAATTTCTCTTGACCATTCAAAGGTATAAGAAGTAGCTTCATCAAATCTCGGAGCAATAATTATTGCTACGTTCAAACCACGCTTAATATCTTCTCTCTAAAAGCTTTGTTCTCTTTGAAAAGTTTAACACTTTCTTCTAGAAATCTATCAACAAACTGCTTCTCATCATTGTTTAGCTTTTCGTAATTATCCAACATGTTAATGAATTCTTTATATGTATAAGATTTGAAGCCTATTATATAAATTCGTTCATTCGGCTTCCTTTCAGCTTCTATCTTTAATGCCTTTATTATGATATCGATCTCGTTCACGTTTATTTAATAAATTATTTAATATATATGTTTTTTTAAGATAACAAGCTTATGGTTACATGAAACTCTTGTATTATAACTTTACAATTTCTCTTATAATTGATTTTATTTATAAACTTTAGAAGTCAAAAATTTATCCTGATAAATTAATATCTTAAATAAAAGTCCGAATGAAATTTAAAAATTGTAAGTTTTTATAGCTTTCTTCTTAATATTATTATGAGCATTGTGGAAACAGAAAGACTAGTAAAGTTGGAAGGAAGGATTGAAGAAATGTCTAAAAGAATGGACGATTTTAAAAGCGATATTAACTCATTGCGAAACGAAGTGATAGCTACAAGGAATGAGCTCAGTAGCAAGATAGACACTTTAGATAATAGAATAGATTCAACAAATAATAGAATAGACACGACAAACCAAAGAATAGACTCTTTGAGAGAAGAAATGAAAAATGAAATTATTTCTTTGAGAAATGAAATGAGGAGTGAAATTAATAGCCTAAGAAGTGAAATAATCAGTTTAAGGAGTGAAATGAACAATAGAATAAACGAGCTTGATAGAAAACTTGATAATCGATTCCTTTGGCTCTTAGGAGTGCAAATATCAACATTGGTTGCTATAATTTTAACAATATTACTTAAATAATTTTAAATTTTTTAAAATAGTTGCATAAACAATTATTCAGCTGATCTAAATTATTCACGCAACCTCTGAACCGTATGTGTAGCATCAAAGCCTAGTAAAGCCTTTGGTCTCGCTTTCGATTTGATCATTATTTTAACCAAATAATCGATTAATTCGGATTCACTAACGTTATTTTCTCCTAACCATTTAACTGATAAAACAATTTTATTTTTCATATGGAAAATAATCAATGAGTTTTAATCAAAGTTCCAAAGCCTCTTTAGCTGGAAGGTTTACTGTAATTCTAGCTACTCTTCCGTAAAGCTCATCTTCATATACTTTTATGCTATAAGCACAGCCTGAAAACATAGCCATCAAGCTAGAGATATAGTTTTGAAGAATCGACAGAAATTCCATAATCTCACTTTCGCTATTATTTTCTACAATCATATATTTTTACCTTTCTTTTGATATGATAATGTTCACAATCAAATTTTTTAACCTAAAAGCTCATATAAAAAAATAGAGAACATGGACATCAAAATAACATTCATAGCTTTAACATCAATAATAATTTTAGCTGCACTTGGAATCATTATTTCTTATCAAACAAACCCATCAAATACAGTTTGTGTTACCACGGTTGTGATAACTATGTTTACTACGGAAAGATTCAACACCAATACTATTCCAATTTATACTTCGCCCGTTATATCATGTGATAAACCATTTAATAAAAACTATATGGGATGGGCTCCAATAAGTGAGCTTAGTAAGTATGTGGGCTTCGCGGAAACTATTCCTCCAGAATATGAAAAGAATCCTCTTTTATACTTAAAGTTTTTTATGGATAACTACATAGTAGTGCATGCCAAAGTGGTTTCTTTAGGAGAAGCCTATCAAGAACATTCTTTTATACCTGCTATATATCATTTACGTTATAAAATATTAATTTTGGATATTATATTAAATAAGTCTCCTCTTTCATTAAGCGTAGGGGAAACAATTGATATTTATTATGTCGCACACAATCTGGAAGTTCTGAAGGAAATGGTCTCTAAAGAAACCAGAAATGTTACCGCGCCCAAGTTAATCGAGAACGTTGATCCTCGTCAATTCACACACATAATTATGCCATTGGATGTAGGAAATGAATATATTTTAGGCTTGTGGTTTATGAAACCAGATGAGCCTTCTAAAATCTTTGTAGCCAAGCATTACTTCGTTTTCGATTCAAAGGTTTATTCTCCAGATAATGTAGCTTATCCTGTTGATTCTGAACCTTTAACTAAGGCTTTCTATAAAGTATGCGGAATGCCTTTATCTGATTTTATTAATTTGATAAAATATGTCAACAGCTAAATTAATAGATTTTAAATATGTTCTTTTTACCTTTTAAATATATATTGGTTAAGAAGCTGGACGGCGTCTAGTCATTAGTATTGTTCCAACACTGGCTATTATCATTCCGATACCAACAGAAGTAATTACTAAACCTAAGGTTTGCAATCTCTCGTTTGCAACAGCCCTTTGTTTGGTTACACCCGTATATTCAGTATTAATTACATATGTAGTATCAATACGTTGCAGAGTAGTTATGATGTATGTAGTTATTGTAGTATGTATCGTTTTTGTCCATGATAATACATCAGGATCTGCATAAAAGGAAACCTTAGCACTGCCAGCGATCTCATAATAAACCAATTTCAATGTATATTCTCCTGGATTCAAGTTAATAACGGTACTTTTTTCTCTATATTGATCGAATGGAGGTAGCGTTAAGGTAAGAGTTACGGTTTCATAAATTGTAGTAAATAATTTTTCAAAATTATTGTTTAGTGAATAAATAACCAGAAAATCCAAGAAGACTAACTTGTAATAAGTAAATATTTTTATACTTGAGAATGCTTATTGCAATAAGTTTTCATTATACTTAAATAATTAATTAACAATAATAATAAGAGATGAGCGTAGAATTGGATAAGAGTCGAGTGGTTAAAGCGTTTGTACCAGCTATTGATATGCTTGATATGTATAGCAAGATTCTTAGAGAAATGGCCAGTGTTGAAAAAACGGAAGGAAAGAGAATTGATGAATTATTAAAAGAAGTAATTAGTTATGACTCATTAATTATGTTATCTAAGAAAATGACTCCTGAGTTATATACTCAATTCATCACAGCTCTCTTAAGATTAACAACAATATCAATTAAAGCGCCAAATCCTTTAATTCTTCCATCTGAGGAGAAGGAAAAGTTGGCGTCTGAAATTGATGAAATAGTGTTAATTTTAAAGAAGGTATTTAGTCAGTTGAAAGAAATATGAGCATAACGAATAGCATCTTTGACTATATAACAGGAAATAAAAACATAGAATTTTTAAAAGAGATAACTGGCGAATTAAACATAAGTTCTGCTACTATGACTACTATACAATCTTATTTCAAAGCTATGAATGATTTCTTAGAAAAAATGTTTGGATCTGAAGAAACTAAGAGAGTTCTTGAGGATATTGTAGCTCGTATTGAGGCTGAGAAATTGCTTAAGAAAATTGAGGAGCATTTAAAAGATATTCCAGAACTTCCTCCAGGCACTGTAGTAAAGTGGATCAGAAGTGACAGGGAAAGTCATTGATTCATCAGTTTTAACAAAGTATTTATTGAAAGAGAAAGATTGGGAAAAGATACATGAGATACTTCTCGAAAGACCATACACGTTAGACCTAGCTATGAAAGAGGTTGCTAATGCTATATGGAAGAGAGTATTTCTTCTAAAAGACATGGATATCAAAAGAGCATTTATGATCCTTAATGATCTTTTCGATATGAAGATGAAGCTACTTCGTGTAGAACCTCAAGACAATTATTTAAAATTAGCTTTTGAAATAGCTATAAATACGGGAACAGCACTTTATGACTCGCTATTTATTGCGCAGGCTTTTTCGAAAAATGCTATTTTAATAACAGCAGATAAAAAGCAATATAAAACAACTTCTGAGTTAAGTTTAACTTCTATTTTAATTTAAAAATAATAGGTTTATTTACTTTAAATTTTTAATTAAAAATGTTATTAAACTAATAATTAATCTAATTTATTTTTACATTTTTGGAATAAGAATCTAAAATTTCTTATGTTTCTTCTCATACATAAGATGATATTGAATCACCAAATGACTTAAATTAGGTTAACAACCTCTTTCAATTTCCGCTATTGCTTTCTTTAATTCTTCATTAGTTATATAAAAACCTTTAATTCGAAGCTTCCTAACTGCTTTCTTTGCTTTTTCTTTGTCAATTATTTTAAGCTTTTTAAGATAAATTATGAGCCAAAGAGTACCATGCTTTTCTAATCTAAGCTTATCTGCTACTTTTCTTCCCCTTTCATCATCTATAATGGCTATAACTGATAATTGAGTATCTTGTTTAGATAAATTCGACGCTAGTGCTAGCGTGCCGAGTTCACCTTGCCCTAAACCACGATACTTTAAATTAATCTCTTTTAAAATATCTATAGGCACATCATATATTTTAAAGATTTGTTTAAGAATATGTTCAATTTCCATTATTTCTTTATAATTTTTAAGTTCATCGAATACCTCCTTTGATAATATCAATTCAATATGATTAAAACTATGCTTGAACTCAATCAGTTTTTCTAAAATATCAATGTGAAAAAGAGCAGATACTACAGAGGTATCGAATACGAATATCTTCTTTCTCTCACTGCTTTCCAATTTATTTTATATATCGCCTTTGACTTCAAAAGGCTTGATTCCACGTTTTATAGCTTCATCTAGCATCTCAAAATAAGAAAGTCCTGCAAGCTTCGCAGCCAATCCAAGTGATATCTTTTTCTCTCTTAGCATCTTCAATGCTATTTCCTTCCTTTTACGCATAATTTTTTCTTTAACATCGCTTTTCTCAGCATATTCAGGTGAAGTGACGTAAACATAAAGAAGTAGCTCATCTTTATCAAGACTTTCAAGGAATTCTGATGTCGCTTTAATTATTTCTTTATCTTTAAAGTTCTCCCAAAGTTGCTTAGCTACTTCATAGCCTTTATCAGTTAGGCTTAGATCTTTAATAAATCCAGAGTTTTCCAGCATATCGTTGTATTCAGCTAATTCTTCGCTGTATGGACCGTAATCAAAAGCAGTGAAATCCAATTCTTCAGCTAAATCTTTAAAAACCTTAGCTAACTCAAACATTTCTTTCTGGAGCCATAGTTTTCCCTTACACTTTCCTCCATGAGCATAAAGTAGCATAAGTATATATTTTTCCACAATTGAAAGTTCAATATTTTTTAAATCTTTCATCATATATTTATATTAATAAATAACTATATTAATTTTATGTCAATTAAAAATCAAGTTATCAGTATAGATGATCAATTAGAATGCAGCAGAGTTATTGAAGTATCTTGTGGATATAAAAAAGTTAAAACTCCAAAGAGAGCTTTGTCCGCTTCCAAAGGTTATGATGAAACAATACTTAAAAATCGTAATATTAGAGGTTTTGTAGAAATTTACCGTAGAATAACACGAGAAAGATTGCTTAATATTCTCAATGATATTTCAGCTCTTTCAAAAATCAGTAATTCAATTAATTATTTGCTAAGAAAAGCAAGAGATGAAGAGATAACGATCGGGATAATTGAGTATGACGCACAAGGAGCATCAAATTTTACTACTGAAGAGATAGAAACACTTTTCGATATCCTAAATAATCCAAGGCTAGATATAATAGTACCACCGATAATACCTAGGCTTTCATGTGAAGACTATATAAGATTTCTTGAAAAATATATTGATGTTTATTGTTCATCTTCCTTTAATGCAGTACTAGTACCATTAATACCACATTATTCAACCAGCGATATAGGAAAGCTTTTTGCATATTATATAAAAAAGGACCAAGTTTGTAAAAATTTTATCTGTGTAGATTTTAATGGATCGAATGCTATATCTCAATACGCTTTTGTATCAAAAATAGTGAGAGAATCGTTGCAAATCGAAAAAGAGTATGGTGAACCTTGCGTAAGATATGCTATCAATCTAAAGTATGGCAAGGCAACTAAGAAAGAGCCAATTGTTCCAGCAAAGGATATTGTTATATTTGCTATGGGATTTAATATTTTTGGTTCAAACCATAAAAGGATTGCAAGGTTAAGCGGTGTCGGAAATTATGATTTGACGACTAAGATTTTTAATAGGGACGATTATGGATATTATAACCTAAACATGGTTAATGATGTTATAAGAGATGCGGATCATTACGAGATTAAGATATCTGATGTTCTTAAAGATCGAGAATTGACAAAAATCTACAATGCAGAAAAGCATGGACTAGAGGCTTTAGAAATTTCAAGTGCGATAAGCGAAGGGAGATTATCTCACTATATAAAGTCTAAATCTAGAATATTAGAAGATAGAAGTATATTGAAACGTATATTTAAGGTTAATAAAGTAAGCTCGGAGGTAAGCTTAGAGGAATATTTAGAATAAAGGCAAGTTATTGAAACGATAAAAATTGGAAAATGCCTCAATTCTGATCTATTTCTCTCCAATCTCGACTATTAAATCGCAGAAAAGTTACATGTAACTTTATTCCGTCAGTTGACACAAACTCTCTTGGAATAAGAAACTCTCTGGGTGTACGTAGCTCCATTGCAGTGTCGCTTCTGATAAAGGATCTTGATGCACCGCTATCAAAAAAGACGCTAAGCCTCTTTTCTCTCTTTATCCTTTAATAAGCAACTCCTGCATAGCTGCAACCATATTTTTCACCTTCGGCAAACAATTTTACTTCTTTATTGATTCTCTTAATTAACTATTTTTTAAATTTTAAAATAATTAATGATAAAAATGAATTATCCTAATAAAGATATATCAAATAAGAATATGCTTAATATCACAAGAGACCATCTCACTAAATTAGAACTTATAAAACAGAAATTTCTCAGGAAAACTTGTTTGCCTGAGCCAGATAATTGGAAGGGTCTATGCAATAATCAGATTTGGCTTAAAGTAATTGGACAAGTTATGCTTGTTGGTAGCTCGTTACCCGAAAAAAAATTTCTGATCAACTAAAACAGAAAGTTTCTTATGATAAACTCTTAAAAATTAAAGATGATGAAAATCAATTAAATAAAGTCATTCATGAGGTAATTCGAGCAGTTAAAACTAGGTATGCCAGCGCATCAATTGAAAAATGCAGAAAGACCAAAGCTCTTGTTCATAATTTCAAAGTGTTAAGTGAATATAAGGATGGCCCAAGGGGCTTCTTGGAAGAAATTTCAAAGTTTAATACGGATAAAGAGAAGATTAAGTATGTTATGAGCAAATTTAAATATATTAAAAGTAAGAGTGCTCGTGATTTCTTGATGGATCTTGGACTAGTTCGTGATGCTATCGCATTGGATGTGCGAATGCAAAATGTTCTTAAAAAAATTGGGATAAATATACCTGAAGGAATAAAAAGTAATCCTAAATTGTATGATAAGGTTGAGGAAGAGTTGCTATCGAAAGTTTGCAAACCATTAAATTTGTCTGGAGTCGAATTTGATAGAATGATTTATAATAATTACGATGAAATAATGAAGATGCTTGATTGAATTAGTAAAATTTTAAACGATCTAGATTTATCTAGTTATCTGTTTAATTAAAAACACAAATTGTCTATTGTAATTCTTTAACAGTTTTGTTAAATTGTACCAGTTATATTTCATATCTTTACTCGAAATTGATTTAGGGAAAGACTCCTATTTGTAATAAATCGATATGGAGACCATCTTCTTTTTGCTATTGCGGAAACTTTAAGATAAATAATATTGGGATTGGGTAATAATTCACTACTTCCTTAACAAATTTTCGTTTTGAATTGAATATAATTTTTATTCTAATTTTTAATTTCATTGCTTAGTTATTTTTATTTAACGTATTTAATATACATTATATTAAAATTAATTATCAATTAATTTTGTAGTCATTTTTAATCATAAGAAAGTCTATTAAAAAAATTAAATCAATTGTTAACTATACGATCTTATATTCAAGAGTAAATAGTGATATTTCATTAAATATGCCTTCTGGGAACTCTATTTGACGATAACCTCCTACGTCTACAAATATTTTTGATTCAACAGAAATAACTAACTGTTCTAATCCATGTCTTTTTAAAAATCTTTTAACGTCTCCTACTGTCTTGCTTATGTATGACTCGTATTCTTTTTTATATGTCTCAAATTGCAAATCTTTAACAGCTTTCTCAAGAATCTGTATTACAATATTCTTGTAATTATTAAAGCTCTGCTCATCTATTTGAGGGGCAGTAATAATTGGAGGCTTAATTGAAAAAGTAATGCTGATGCTTGTATAAATTCTACATTCTCTGTTTACAATATTTATGTGTGAAGGAGTAGAAATTGTTATCCTTTCAATCTTTAAAGAATGATTCTGAGTTATGAGACCTTGTTCAATTGCTATTTTATATATTCTTGACTTTAAATCTTCAGCGATTTTATTTTCAAATACTTTAGCAGCTTGGTCTGGCCCAAGATATACAATCACCGTATCAAGGAATCTTTCGACAAGTTCATTATGTTTGGCTAAACTATCTATAACCTCTTCATATCCTGTATATGGAGATAAATAAACTCTTATTTTTCTGAATATTTCATCAGGAAGAGGATACACATCTAAAGGTATGTTCTTTGACTTAGTATCTTTCAAGTCATAAATCCATGCACCTCTACTAGTTAAAGCTTCTATATATGCGGATCTTGTTGTTAGTGTTTTAGAACCATGAGTTATTTTCATAAGAATAGGTGGATTTCTTGGATTCACAATTTTTATCTCAAATTTCCTTTTTGGTATCAGGAATTTAATTTCTTCCTTTCCATTTACAATTGACTTTGTTAATTTGAAGTATATCTCCTCTAGCTGTTTATCCTTGGATGCGAATTTAAATATTGCGCTCTTTGAGCTAACCCAGAATTTTCTGAAAATTTTAACCGCTTCTGCTACATCAATCTCCTGCAAAACATCTTCTTTCAAGACTTTTATCTTTCCATCTGCAATACATAATTTATAAGGCAGGTTATCCGAATATACTTTAACCTTTGCACCTCTCTTAACCAATTTTTTGAGAATTCTAAGATCAGCTTGATTTGTTGCAAGTACTTTAACCTCAGCACCTCTCTTCAGCGCATTAAGTAGCAGATTTGCATCATGATTGTTAATGAAAGTTGCAGCCATCCATACAGCCTGCTTAGCTTCATTGATTAAGTCATCAAATGCTTTCTCAGAATTCATATTATTTAAAATATTTAAAAGTTAATAAATGTTACATGAGTTTTTATACATTTATTCTTTGGTTTTTTCATATTTGTTTCCATGTTAATAGTATGATTTTTTAATTTTTGATAATTTCTAAGTAAACTTAAATTAAATATGTTATTAGTAATTTCTTAGAATTTCTTAATATCTATACCAGAACAATTTTTGATTGAAACTAAATTTTCCTTTTAATAGTTTATTTGAAAGAAGCTTAACTTCTTCATCAGATGTAGAAAAATCGGATTCAGCTTCAATTATTGGAGAAATGCTACCTTGATATTCTAGATAAGTCCCAATGGAAATATGACTTCCAACAATGCTTTTTAATAGTTCTTTTTTCTTTGAAAGCCAATTTAAAAATTCATTAATTTGGTAATCATTAGTATTTTCATGGAAACCTAAAACAAGATATGAACGATGAACGCCGTTTTTTAAGTACAAAAGTGCTTGACCTATTCCAGTATAAAAGTCCTCATAGTTTAAGCTTGCGCTTTTATTACTTGGCTTCATTAGTTTTATTTCATAACCTATTACTCGAGTCCGATCTTCATTAATTTGCAATATGTCGATGTCGGGCCATATTTTATTTCCATCGATATCTGTAACTCTTGGATATACCCACTTGCCCTTCAACGAACGATAAACTTCCTTTAGAAGTTCTTCTTCTGTTTTGAAGCGAAAACACACCATACTTCTATATTAATGATATCGTTGATTGTTAATAAATTTACTGTATAATAATTATTTTAAAAATTTTATTTTGTTAATTCCATAATAGCATATGGCAGAAATTGATTTATTAGATATTCCTTATGCCGATCTAAAAACTTGGGAAGAATATGTTAAAAATGAAATAGTTGACTTATACAAGAAATCATCTACAGTTTTAGATTTATTTGACCAGGCTGCACAACTTAAAGGAATAGATTTTGAAAAATTAGATGAAAGTACAAAAAGAATTCTGTTAGGAGGAATAAGTTTTGATCCGAACACAAAACAAATTGTGTTTACGAGGAATTCAAGTGCTAAGTTTTACAGAGACGTCTTTGGTTTATCAATAAATTATAATGAATATATAACGAAAAAATTGGCAAACTTGAAAGGCGAAACATTTGTAAAATTTAACAGTGAGATAACACGCTCACCTTTCTATTCATATGTAAGTAGCATAAAGATGCGTGTTGAAAAGATCATCGATACTCTTAAATCTCGATTTAGCTTGATAGACAAAAGTTATGATAAAGTTAATTTAAATGATCCTGAGGGTGTAATTAATTCGCTTAAAGAATTCTTCCAGTCTGCACTTAACTTCTCTGCAGTGTATAATCCAAAGACATTCTTTATCATTAGCTTAAGAGGAAACATTTATAAAGCATTCTTGGAAGCTTACAGTAAACTCAAAGATGATGAAGTAAGAAAAAATTTATTTTCTCTATTCGGTGTGGAATTAATAATTGACTACTTTAACAATCAAAATCAGGACTACAAAATATATGGGTTTAGAGCGAATAGCATAGGTTACGAAATATCAAAATTAGATATGGAAGTTTACAATATGCTAAAAGATATGGAAAAATACAAATTTGAGGATATAATTCAAATCACTCGAAATATAGTTGATGACTATAGATCATTTCTTAAGAATTGCAATATAGATATAAATAATTATTCAGATAGCTACTTTACTAAATATGAAATATTAAATTATACTGTATCGTTATATAGAAGAGGTACCCATTTTGGTAATAAAAATTTAGTAGATGCGCTGGAGGAGCTATCATATAGATTGCTTATTGATTTAAAAATTGAAAAAATAGAACTGGAGAGAATAGAAATTGAACCTTTAAGGCCCATATGGTAAGTGAGGTAGAATGAGCGAACAAGTAGGTTTAAAGAAAAAACCTGCCAATTCGGTAGAATATGAGGAAATAGAAGTAAAAAGCCAAAGTAAAAATCTAGATATAAATGTTGGTTTTCAATCTCAGGAAGTTACAGAAAGCAGACCTAAAGGTGATGAGAGCGGTAAAGGAAAGACTAAGGAAATGATGCCTAAACCAATTTTTAAAAAACCACCAGAGGTAAGCTTGTCCGCGCTAGATGTTAAAACTTCTTTACCAGAAATTACCAAAGCTGGCTTTAGAGGAATCAGATTAAATTTGGTTAAACCTCCAACCATTTCAGTTAAAAACTTAGATTTAAGTAGCAATCTTGATATTATTCCAGCTATTAAAAAGTATTTGCCTAAACTTGTGTTTAATAAAATACCTACTGTTTCTACACAAAAACTTGATCTAACTGGAGTTGATATCACTTCATTATATTATTCAACTAAAAAAATATGGCCAAGACTACCTTTTCCTAAAAAGCCTAATGTTATCTTTACATCGTTAAACACTGAAACAATCGTTGATGTATCGCATAAGGAACCAACTAGCGAAGTTAAAGAGCCGAACGATGAACTTAAAGAATATAATGATGTAATTGAAGAGATCGACAAGGGAATAGGACCTTTTAGTTATATAACACCGAACGACTCAATTATAATAGTTTATGATGAAAATAAGGCAGGGGTAGAAGACTCCTTGCAAGCAATAGCGAATGAGATATTGAAGAATCATGGGTTATCTTTACCGAACGTAGTAGTGATAAAACAGTTTGAACAGCTTGAACAGTACATAAAGCAAATTGGAACAATGACAAAACTATTTGTTTTGGGAAATGAATTATGTATAAAAGAAAAAGATAAAGACGAAGATAAAGAAATTAAAGAAGAAATCGTAAATACAATACAGAGCACAATTAAAGGAATAATAGGCACTTCGTGTGTCATCTTAATGCCTTCTTGTTTGTATAATAAATTATTTCACTTCATAGGAGGAAAGGCTAATTTGGTACTTGTTGATTCTGACATTAACATAGAAGGTGTTAAAACAACTTTTAAAGCAAGTAAAAATATCATCGAAACCATGGCTTACGGAGCTTCGGGTTTGACTTTCAAAAATTGGCCCGGTTATGGTTCTTTAGGTAATTATAAAAATTCGTTTTATAACCTTCTTAGGAGGGCAACAAAAGAATTAGAAGATATTGTAATGGAAGCTAAGAATCCTGAGCTATTACTAAAAATTTTCAATGTTCAAGGTGGAGACGAGCATAAGAAACTAGAAAATTTAGCAATTCTTTACCTCGTTAAGGAAAAGAATGCTAAGCTTGAAGATATTCATATAGAGGAAGAGTTAAATGGTAAGAGGCCAGATATTAGGTGGTCAAATGTAATAATAGACGTTAAGACAAGCGTGGGAAGTGATGGAAATCCTATAATTCCACCAATTGAGATGATTGATGTTGTAGATAAATATCATAATAATGCTGATGAAATATGGGTTGTGTTCAGACCGTTACCACTTTTAATTTATCTGAAAAAAGTAATAGAAGTAAGAAAAGCGCTTATAATGAAGTATAAGAAAAAGATAGAAGTAATGGTACCTGCTGAGAAGGATGGAAAAATAACTCTATTAACACTAAAGGAGTTCCTAAAAGAACTTAAAGAATATTATAAGAAAGTTGTCAATAAAAGCCTTGGATCTGAGATTCAAAGGAGCCTAGTTTAATAAGCTAAATTTAAAAAGGTAGAGTGTAATTAGTATAGATGAGCTACTTATCATCTTGCCTATCATTTTTAATCCTTAATTTTAAAAAAGATGGTCTATGCAAGAATAGAGTTTAATAAAATATATGATGTTTATGATAAGATAATAAATGATTACTTTATATCAACTTTATTTTTAATACGAAAATGGACTTGTCTAAAATTGTAAAGTTTTCAATTGATGAGGAGTCAAAATTAAATAAGATTTGAGATTATTAGGAGATAACTTTTTAAAGAAGTTTTCTTAATGAGAAAGTAAAGCGAGCTTATGGCAGAAAAATCAGAATTAATATTAAATGCGTTGATATCCAGTAAACCTTTAGATGTTGTCATAGAATACTTAAAAAATAAAGATCTCGTCGGAGCATCACTCCTTTTTGATAAACAGTTTTATGATATGCTACGTGGGAAATTACGTTATATATTATCTAAGTATGTCACTGATACATCTTTCATAGGTCTGATTGAAAGGCCTGTTGATAAATATGTAAAATTAATCATTGTATCGATGATAAGAAACATTATAGATAGAATCCAAAATGAGTTAAAAGGTTTTGAATTTGAGAAATTTGAATATTTAACTTCAATTCAACTGTCAAAAATGATCTCAGATAAAATAAGCAAGTATTACCTATTAGATTCATATATAAAATTAGCATTTCGCAACTTTCTTCAAAAAACTAATAGAAAACCTATAAGCAGATCATCATGCTGGAAGGATGGAGATATTATTGTCTGCCCAGATATAGACTTGGATCCAAAGGATTTCTACGCTTATATAAGTGTAGATATACGTAAAATCTCACCATCGGTATGGGATTTAATTATTGATAAGAAAATCTCTAGGATGAATTTACATGAACTCATAGGTAAAAGAGCTTTAATTCCATATGGTCAAAGTTTTGTATGGGGACTAATAGTAGATTTTATACCAAGTAGCGTCTCAGAATATTATGTTGGGTGGGAGGGTGAAAAAATCAGTCTGTATGATTATTATACTAAAAAGAAGAACATAAAGTTGAATACTCAGGAAAATCCTGTGGTCAAAGTCAAGATGCCACAGATTTCGGGAAAAAGTGAAGAGGAGCTTGTTTATCCACCATCACAAGTAAGAATCATCTATGATATGAGAACTGAACTTCAGGAGAGATATAACCATATTGATAAAATACTAGAGGAGATATCAGCAAATTTTAAACTATTCGGCATAGAATTTATGAAATACCAGGCTGGTTCACATGGTTATATTGATCCAATTAATCAAATAAAGCTACTGTATCATAATAAAATTACATCACATTCACCTATAGTAGCTATACAAAGAGATGGTGCTAAACTACTGAGAGGAATTATAAATATTAAGAATATTTACCTGTTATTACCTAAGGAATTAATGAACGATGAAAACCTAATTGAATCATTAGTAAAAATAGGGTTTAAAGAATATAATTTGGGTGAAATAAACAATGTAATTTCTGTATTATATGAAGATTTTAAAGATTCTAGAAAATCAGATATGGAATTCATAGAGAAATTAAATGATTTAATAATAATAGCGAAGCCTAATACGGATGTTATTGTACCGATCATTAAGTATAACAGATTTTACGAGCATTCTAAGAGAATATGTTCTCAAAAGAATTTCCATGCGAGAGTTATCGAACTCAAAACTATTAGTAAGATTCTTAAAATAGCTAAAGAATTAGGTCTTAAGGAGTCTAAAAATCTTGAAGCGGAATTTAAACAAATTATTAAAAGAAGTGAAGTAATAAAAGAGAAGAAGGTCGGTGAATTAATTTCTACACTCTTCAATATCTTACTATCTATCTATGTGGAGTTCAATATACAGAGTTCTATCTATGAAGGGAAAATACCATCTGACATCGCTTGGAAATTAGCCCAACCTGCTGATGGTGTTGGAGAAAGTATCTATATCGGATTTGACGTATCTAGAAAAAGAGATGAAAGAAGTGCTGGAGCAATCTTTGTACTTTACGACTTTTTTGGCTCCATGCTTAACGCTAAGACCATAATGATAAGCGGAGAAAGATTAACATATGAAGACATTAGCAACACGCTATTGGAACTGCTTAAAGTTAAAACCGATTTGCTAATCAGAATAAATAGAATTGTGTTATTAAAAGATGGTCCTATAAGAAGTTATGATGAGTATGAGAACGTAATTAGAGCTTTTGAGAACGTGGGTATAGAACTTGACTTTAACTTCATCGATTTCATTGGAGTAGTTAAAAGGCACAATCTCAGACTCTTTAAGAAAACGGCTACAAAAATTATTAATCCAGAGAGAGGAATTTGGACAAGTATTTGGGGCATTCGTAGAGCTGGAATAGAAGATGTTGAAAGAGCACTAATCATATCTTCTTCAGTAGAAGCAGGTAGAGCTGGAGCTGTGAAGCCAATAATTATAGAGAGGTATAAAAGTAAATATAGCTCTAATAAGAGTATTAATGATATAGCTAAAGAGTACCTTTACCTTTGTAGACTTAACTTCTGGAATGGTATAGACGGATTATCTAAGCTTCCCTTACCACTAAAAATGGCTGATACTCTAGCATACTTAACCATGATAGGTGTACCTATAAAAACACCCTAGGCTATTAAATAAATGTCCAAGAATATGAAATCAATTTACACTAGAACTTAGTTTATTTAAATTGTGTGAGATTCTAATTAAACTAACTTCTATTAATTTGTAATTTTTCGATGAGCTCGTAAAACGTTTTTATACTTTCACCATGAGGCTTTAATTTATCAATGACTTTTATTCCTCTGCTTTCTAAGTTTTTCTTTGTATTATCGGGAATATGCTCTAGTGATACGACTATGAAATTTTTAGGTTTAAACCTCTCTTGATATGGAATAATTTGCGAATTAATATCCTTCTTCCATTCATCGAATGGATCTTCTTTACATTCTATGATTAAGTCAATAGGTTTCTTTAAATTAATAAACTCTTCTGTCAATTTAAAATAACCTCTGACTGCTACAATATCAGGTCTTGTTGGTTCATGCTTTCCTGTAAACATGCCTAGCATATGTGCATATTTACTTAATTGAAATTCAAGCCAAAAAGTTATATATCCGTAAGGAGTTTCTCCAATAGCAGTGCTAAATTCTGAACCCTGTTCGATCCACCAATATGGTTTTCCTTCATACTCATGTCCCTTAAATTTGGATACTCGAAGAGCGTTGCATAACAATTTAAGTACCCAAATTTGATATATCCATCTTCGTGTAACCTTTAAACTTCTAATTCTACTTTCATCTTTTGGCAAGCTCATGAATGTAAAATAGTAAACATCTGGACTTTTGAATGCATCTTCCAAACGTGCTTGATGTCCCATAAATGAAATATCAAAGTTTAATGCTTTTTCATATTCTTTAACCTCGTATATTATAGGAATAAATACTTCTTCGAATTGGGTCAAGAGATACATTAATTTATGGCTCCTAACTTGAAATCTTAAATTACGTATTTCGCCAATACTCTTATTAAGTGATTCATAATATTCGAACTTCTTTGGCCGTTTGTCTTCAAAATCTTCTATTCTGCATTTACCTAGGAGATCTCCACCACTTCTTGAAAAATTAAAACAATATAATATTTTTCCTGTTACTTTGCTTTTAGGAACTTCATAAACTACTTTATCTTCATATCCATACGTTCTAATAGCATGCTCGCTTATATGAACAAGTGTATTTCCTTCAACTACGTAAAAATAGGGCCCTCCACGTGTTCCTCGTCCTTTTTCTTCTTTAATTTTTACTTTCTCGACATCCATATTTTTTATCTTAACTTATAAATGAGGATATTGCTTTTGAACTAAGGTCTTCTATGTAGTTTTTTATTACCTTATCCAAATCGTTATAATTAAACACGATAAATGGTTTGCTTTCAGGGCCGCCAGCCTCATTGAACTTAGATATACAACCGGTTATAGAACTAACTTCATTTACCATTTTATAAAATTTATCTTCCAATTCATAATGGGATAAGTTTAGGTCTTTATTTTCATTTACAATCACATTTATTGTGCTTGAAATCTGACCTTTCGTTAAACCTTGACCTTCAAGATAAAGCAAGAGAATAGTTATGTAGTCCTTTACGATTGCTTTGATTTTTTCTAATCGAGTCTCACTTATTTTTTCTTTCATTCTCTCTTTAAAGATATTCAGTAATTCTTCAGTTAAAAGCCAACGTTCTTCATCCGAGACCCTTCTTGTATTAAAGTCTGGCATTAAGAGTACCAATCTTTTTCTATACAATTGATCAAAGAATTCATTAATAATATCAGTTACAACTTTAGTTGATGCAATACTTTGAAATGTCAAAGAAACAATATCAAACTTTTCCTTAATGTATTCATCTTTTAACTTTTCCCACAATTCCTTACCGGTATGGATTGTTCGTTGTTTAAGTGGAAGTTCGGGCGTCCAACCAATTTTAGCTTTTATTACATCTTCATGATGAAAATCTATTATTTTAGTTTTATAATTATACCAGAAATAATATCTATTTATTAAGTTATCGTAAGATGCTCCAAGGGAGAGGATAGGTAATATATGTTTATACTTTTCGGTTAATTCATTAACGAAACTTAAATTATTTTGGAGGTGGTATGCAAAAGCTTCTTTAGCAATAGGTAACCCCTTTTCAGTTAATGCAATGAAGAACCAATTTATGTCTTCAGAGTAAATAGTATACTTTGAACTACTGTCTGTGAATTCATATTGAGAAAGGATCTTTTCAGTCATTTCACTGTAAGTCCAGTACTTTGTTCTCTCAATATCTTTTTCTGTATAACTTATGTAGGTATGCTTTCTAACAAATCCATATGGAATCCGAGATGCAATATATAAGTCCGCTAGACTTTCTTTAATTTCGTTAATTATTTCTTCGGAAAATCCCATCGAACGTAGTTCATTTATAAAGTTATTAAAATTCATAAATTAATAATATTAAAAAAATATTTATGTTTTATTTATTCATTAATAAAATAATTAACTTTTCTACATCTTTTCAACATATGTCGAAAATTTATTACAAAATTCATCCCAATTTTCTGATGAAGACACAAATTCATAACATTCAAGAAGCATTTCAATTTTTTCTTTTTCCTCTTTAGTTAAAGGAGAACCATTGATTGCAAGTTCTGCTAGCTTTTTTATTTTATTAACTGAGATATAGCGTGGTAGCGCTTTTTCTCTTTTAAGGTAGCTGACAAATATATCAATATATCCACCTTTAGATAACTTCTTTAGCTGTTCCCTTTGTTCTTCTGTAAGATAATAAATCCTTTTGCTCTTTTTACTTTTCTTTATTTCCAAAAACTTTCTATACTTTTCAATTTCCTCTTTACATATCTCCTCTGGAGAAAGGCTTTTGTGGTAGGAGATCCATTCATATTTAGGACCAGCTTTAACTTTAACTTTTACATTTTCAACACAACTACAACTTCCTTTTCTTAAGGGTAATAACAACATTCTTTTAAATACATAGTCTCCGATTTGTTCAAGCCTATCGGAATGCCCTACGATCCAAATAGATGAGAGATAAATATAATTGCTTATCTTAATGTAGCTTCCAATGGAATCAAACTTAACGATAAATTTCGGAGATTCCCTTTCGATTTTAATTTCTTCTTCTTTCAAAACTATTATCCCAAATTCAGCAGTCGAGTTCAAGATCTTATCCTTGAATTTCATATAAAGATGCTGAGGAAGCGCTAGGTAAAGTCTGCTTAAACATCCGCTACATCGATATCTAATTAATTGCTCTTCAATTTCTTCCCAATTTTGTTCGTTTACTTTAATTTCAACGCCAATATGCTCAACTTCTTTGCCATCTACTGCATCATGAATTGTTTTTCCTTTTGGCAAGAAGCATAAATCTATTTTTTGAATTTGAGGTTGTCCTTTTTTAATTTTGATTAAGGGTTGCGGTAATGTGCAATCCTTATCAACGAGTTCAAATCCTTTAGATTCAAAGAATTCTATAAGTCTTATGGATAGGTCTGTTTCAGTAAGAGAAAAAGAAGGAGTAAAGATTCTTTCCCATTTTTTAGGCTGTTTTAAGCTGTGAAATTCTTCATTTAAGCATAATAAACCGGCTCCATATTCATCAAGAATATGCCCATAGGAGCTAAGTACATGATCAGAGATCTTGTGAGGAACCACAAAGCTGAAATAATCTAACATTTGGCTTTCTTTTGCATTTTCTAATTGTTGCCAAGCATGTCCGCTACTGAATGCATTAAAATTATCCTCAACTTCAAATCCGAAAAAGCTATCTTTTACAGCGACTACGTCGATTTTTGTTCTATTTAATTGCACATCAAAATGAACTTTATAACCATTTCTTTTTAAATATCTGTAGAGCGAAAGTTTTAAAATTTCATGTGATTTCTTCATAGTTATATGAGTAAATAGTTCATGCTGTTTAAGAAATTGCCTCCTTCACTTTTTCAACGTTGCTATCTTTATATTCTTCGCTTGGATTCACACGCACAATTCTCAACTCATGCTTCGTTGTTAATTCCTTGTCTCCTACAATATTTGAGATTTTAGGTTCTTTTTTTGTGAGCAATATTAGCACACCTACAAGTCTATCTCCATTTGTTTTTAATGGAGTAGCAATATCTACAA
>Ga0080007_1066825_pt1 | contig 41736 bp, 48 predicted proteins | sample OctOCTMetagenome_FD_69210 | JGI IMG/M metagenome (GOLD analysis project Ga0080007, IMG submission 69210) | Hot spring and microbial mat streamer communities from Octopus Spring Streamers, Yellowstone National Park, USA - OCT_B (SPADES... | ecosystem: Environmental > Aquatic > Thermal springs >...
GTATGGTTAGAGAGGTTAGATCTAGAAGAAGCTATGAGAGTATACTAGAGTTGCTTCAAAACCTAAGCGAGTTACATCGCGATGATGCATAGTAACCTACAAGCTTTTATGTTGAGAAGGCTTCTAAGCTAGAACTGATTCACAAGTTAGTATTAGACCATACATATAAATTCTTACTAATTCTATATAACTTTATTTCACTAATAAAAGTATAGAGTAGCACTTTTAAGCTAGAATTTTGTTACGTTTAATGCGGAGGTGTGTTTGGGTGAGGTTGCTGGTATTAATGGGTGTTTCGCTACTAGGTATGATCTTAGCATCTACAGCTGGCCTCGTAGTCTTAGGCCAGCCTAGTGAGGCTGAAGCTAAATCTGCTTTCGAACGCCTCGGCTGTACTACTTGTCATAGGAGTGGTGGTATTGGCAATTCGTGGGATGAGATTGTATCTCGTTACAAAGCTTTAGCTGGTAAGTACGATAGCCTAGATGAGTTTGTGGAAGCAGAGGTTTACCAGAAGGTTAAAAGCATGCTGGGAACTGAGGTTAGATCGTGGGATGAGCTATTCCAAAAAATGGCTCAATACTCTGGGAAGAGGCCTGACGACCCAGGTGTTAAGACCGTGCAGAGCTTCCTAGCATCACTACTACTAGGGGCTCAAGAACCAGGAACTACGACACCACCAACAACCCTCACGACACCACCTCAGGTCACGACCCCCCAGGTTACGACTCCTGCGGAGGAGAGGGGTGTTAGCTTTCTAGTAGCGGCTTTAGCGGCTTTAGTAATCGTAGCCGCCATAGTCTTGGCTGCTTTCTGGCTAGCTAGGAGGTGAGGGGGTGTGGGTTTGAGGCTCCCAGCTCCTGGGTCTACCCTAGTGCTACTAGTGCTCTGGACCGCACTACTCGTGCTAGCGTGGCTCTAAGTGTTAAACGTGTTAATAGGGAGTGGCTGGTTCTATGGAGTCCCGTGAGGTTACCCTGGAGTATATATAGGTGTTAGTAATCGTAGCCGTGGTAGCCGGCTTCTCAGACTCCATGGCCTACTACGGGTTCGCTAGAGGCCTTAACCCCTCGTGCACAGTCTACACCATGGAGGAGTTGAAGGCTAGGGGTATCAAGCTTGAGCCTGGGGTGAGGGAGGTAGGCCCTGGGATCTACTAGGTTACAATAGAGGCTAGGCAGTTAGCCTGGATACCTAAGGAGATTGTCTTAAGGGATCCTGTTAGGGTTACGTTTAGGGTTTACTCATCAGATGTCATCCACGGGCTTCACATTGTAGGGTCAAGTGTTAACGTAATGGTGTTCCCAGGCTATGTTGCTGAGTTCGTCTGGGAGCCTCCTAAGGATGTGAGTGGTGAGACGCTCATGATATGCCATGAGCACTGTGGTATAGGACACCAGCTCATGTGGAGTAAGGTGGTTATAGAGAGGAGTGGTGCTAAGCTGAGTGGAGGTGGTTGAATGTGAGCGGGGCTGGTGGGGTTTACACTATTAGAGAGGATCGGCATGCTAGGGTAGCCATCATTGTAGCCTTCATAGCACTACTGCTAGGCGGGGTCTTCGGGGTACTCCAGGTGGTTTCTAGAGCGCCCTACTGGCCTAACCTTTACGAGCTCCTAGCTAGGATTGGTTTAAGCCCTAGTGCTCATGAGCTCTACTATAGAGGGCTTACAGCGCACGGAGTTCTGCTAGCGGTGGTTCTAACCACATTCTATATTGTTGGCCTATCAGCATGCCTAACGCCTAGGGTTCTAGGCGTAAACATCAGGCCCTTATTCCTGAACGTGGGCCTCGCTATGATGATTGTAGGCACAGCGCTAGCAGCTATAGCAATAGTGCTAGGATGGGCTAACGTGCTCTACACATTCTACCTACCACTAGTAGGACACCCGTTCTTCTACCTTGGAGCTGCACTATTGGTACTAGGTAGCTGGGTTTTCGCTGCAGGAGTGTTCCTAGCATTCCTTGAGTGGAGGAGGGCTAACCCAGGCCTGGGCATACCAGTACCCTTCTTCGGAATCCTAACAGCCTTCATACTCTGGATTATGTGCACTATACCTCTAGTCTTCATAGTACTCAAGAACCACGTGCCAGCCAGCATAATAGGCTGGAGCGCAGATGTCATTGAGACGAGGTTGTTCTTCTAGTGGTTCGGCCACGCTCTAGTCTACTTCTGGCTCGTACCAGCCATAACCCTATGGTACTACTACGTCCCCAAAGCCCTTAGGGTTCCCTTGTTCAGCAAGACTATGGCTAAGGTTGCACTCGCACTATTCATCCTAGCCTCTACACCTGTAGGCTTACACCACCAGTTCACAGACCCAGGTATAAACCCGCACTTCAAGTACATACACACGGTCCTAACACTGATAATAGCCTCCCCCAGCATGCTAACAGCATTCAACATAATAGCCACAATGGAGAGAGGTGGGAGGGCTAGAGGTGGTGAGGGGCTACTAGGCTGGCTCTTCAAACAACCATGGCGCGACCCCGTATACCTAGGGCTCATACTAGCATTCATAACATTCGGCAACGGGGGCATAACAGGTATTATAAATGCTAGCTACCAGCTCAACAACGTAGTCCACAACACAGCATGGGTTGTAGGCCACTTCCACACAACCGTGGGGACAGCTGTAGCTCTAACATTCATGGTGTACACAATCCTACTACTCAGAGAGCTCTATGGAAGAGAGCTTATATTTAAGAACCTAACACCAGCAGTCCCACTACTCTGGTTTATAGGCATGATGATATTCAGCCTAGCATACTACGTAGCGGGGCTCTAAGGAGCCCCTAGGAGGACGAGCGATGTAACCTTCGGGGGGTTCCTACCGGCAGAGTGGGTTCTACCACTACAGATTGGAGCCATGGGAGCCCTGGTGTTCGCTACGGGAGGCCTAATATTCCTAGTACTGTTCTTCGGCTCCCTGGTAGCTGGGACGAGGGTACCTATAGCGCAGCCGGCAACACTCATGCTAAACCCACATCCACCCGGGAAGGCAACAATACTCGATAGGGTATCCCTACTGATAATAGCGGCTGTAGTGCTAGTCATACTCGCGTACTCAGGAGTACTAATAGAGCTCTATGGTAGAGGGTTACAGCCAGTACCACCCCTGTCACCGTAATAGTCTAAAGCCACCCCTACCCCTCTAAACCTTTTTTGTTCAGCCACTCTACTCCTACTCACATTTATTAAGGTTACTTTGATGTATCTCTCGTTGAGGGTGTGCTGTTTTGGGTAAGCTTTACACGAGGAGTGGGGATGATGGTTTTACGTATGGGCTTGTTGGGGTTAGGGTGCCTAAGAGCCATCCTCTTATAGAGTTCTATGGGGCTTTGGATGAGGCTAACTCTATGTTGGGATTCGCTAGGAGCGTTCTAGGTACGGATATGCCTGAGTACGATGGGGATCTAATGTTCTTCCAGCTACTCCTGTTTAGGATAGGTTTTAGTGTTACAGCGAGGGATCCTAAGGTTAGCGAAGATGATGTGAGGAGGTTGGAGGATATTGTGGATAAATACTACGGGGAGCCTCTTCAAGCATTCATAGTGCCGGGCGGGCCTCCCGGTATTGCAGCTCTACATGTTGCGAGGAGTTTTGTTAGGAGGGCTGAGAGGAGGCTTGTAGCTTTGAAGGTAGACGGGGTTGTGGATTTCGACGCTGTACTCTTAAAGGCTTTGAATAGGCTTAGTGATGCTCTCTTCGCGTTAGCATTACACGCCTCAAGGAGGGCTGGTTTTGAGCCTGAGAAGGTCTCATTTTAGGCTTATAACCAGATATATATTTTATATACAAGTCTTGTTTAAGCCCACTCCATAGAACCCCCCTCGGTGGAGCATGTGGATTTAGGGGTTATTCTAAAGGCTTTAGTCGTCCTAACGATAGCTATTTACATAGGCTTTACGGTGGCTTCTTACAGATCGCTTCCACAATTCATAGTCTTTGAAAACATCGGCTGGGCCCTCCTCTACACTCTATGCCTACTCGTACTCGTGTACAGAGAGGAGCCTCTGCCTCTACTCGCGGTAGCCTCGTTTAACGCAGGTAGAGTCTCCAATGCTATAGTAACCTCCACAGGAGATATTGGGAGGCTCGCCATCCAACACTTACCCCTTCTCCTACTACTACTAACCCTAGCAATACTAGCCGCCTACACCGGGCTCCGCAGAGGTCCTTAGAGGTGATGGGGGGATGTCCGGTAGGCCTACGGGGTTCGAACGCGTCGTCATGGCTTTCGCAGGCTTCGCCGGCATACTTGACACATCCTTCCTAGTACTTATAGCCCTCTACGCTCGCAGCCTCGGGGCATCGGAGGCCCAGGCGGGGTTTATCGCAGCATTGTACAGTATGGCTGCTATCCCCGCCAGCATTGTAGCCGGTGTTCTGGTTGATAGATTTGGCCGTAGGAGGATGCTGGCCTTAGGCCTACTATGGGATTCCCTTTCTATGACGTTATACGCTCTAGCATCTAACCCCCTCCAGCTAGCATTAGTTAGAGTCTTCCACGCTCTAGGTGGGAGCCTTGTATTCCCAGCTTTCATAGCGAGGTCTAGGGAGGTTAGCGGTGAGAGGGCGGGTCTGGGGTTGGGTTTAATGCTAGCCCCGGTAGCGTTAGCCATAGCTATAGGCTCTGGGAGTGCTGGGGTTGCTACAGCTGTTCTAGGCTATAGAGTGTCCTTCACCCTAATAGCTTTAATCCTAGCTATAGCGGGGTTCCTAGCTCTAACGTTACCACCGAGACCTGAGGAGAGGGCTTGGAGGGGTTTGAGGGGTGTTGCTAGCGGGCTTGGAGAGGTGATGCCCAGTGTGCTAGCGGGCCTATGGGTTATGCTCGTTTTATACATATCAATAGGTTTAATCGTGGGAGGCCTAGCTACAAGCCTTGTAAAAGCTGGGGTCTTAGAGGAGAGGGAGGCTAGGCTGGTGGCTGGGATCAGCGTATCTCTATCAAGTTTAATTGCCGTGGCATTCTTAATAGTTAGCGGGCTCGCAGCCGATAGGTTTGGGGTTCCATTGGTGCTACTCTACTCCTCAATATCCGGATTTATAGGCTTCGCCATAGCTGCTACCAACCCAGCCACAGCAGGGGTTATGATAGGCTTAGCTGTGTTCGGCGTAGGGCTAGCAGGTTTAATGCTAGTTAGCACCATACTTGTAAGCAATGCTCCTCCGAGAGCCCGGGGGACCTCGATAGGGTTACAGCAGGTTTTAAACATTGTAGGTGTAGCAATAGGAGCCCCCATAGGCGGAGTTCTAGCGGGAGCCGGCCCGAGACCCCTCCTACTCCTTGCAGCTGTGGTAACCCTTCTAGCGCTAGCTGTCATACCTTTAACACGGCATTTTAGGAGCTCCAAGTAACCCTCTTGATGGCGTTTAATGCTATTAATGCAGCTTTAACCATTGTTTCTTTGAGCTCCTCGCTTGTTGCATGTCTCCATGTTACCAGGCTATCGCTTACTATTAGTAGGGCTCCTGTTTTAAACCCCCTAATACCGGCTAAGGTGAAGAGAGTTGCACACTCCATCTCCACTGCTATAACACCTCTACTACTCCACCTGGAGGCGAATTGAGGGTCTTCAGCGTAGAAAGCATCGCTTGATATCACGGGGCCTAGATGGTATCTAGCTCCCATACTAGAAGCCTCTTCTACCAGGAGCTTTAGGAGCTCATAGCTGGGCACTGCTGGAGCGCACGCATGCTCTCCTATATACTGGTAGTATAGACCGCCCGGGTGGTAGCCTGCACCTGTAGGTATTACGAGATCGCCTATACCTATATCCCCAACCAGGGAGCCGCAGGTTCCAAGCCTGATGATAACCCTGGCTCCTAGCATGTAGAGCTCCTCGAATACAATGGAGGCTGACGGCCCTCCGACACCGTGTACGGCTACACTAACCCTTACACCATCATAGAAGCCTGTGTATACATTAAAACCCCTACTCGTACTAACTAGCCTAGGATCAGATAGCATTGACGCTACCAAATCAACCCTACCAGGGTCCCCAGCAACTATAACCCTCTCCGCCACATCGCCAACCCTAGCTCTAATATGGACGGGGGCCCTCAAGACATAGAACACCCTGATGCCCAGACGAGTTTGCCAGGCTAAAAGCTTATACACCTTAGAGATCTTCATCCTAAGTAGGCTGAGGGTCCGGGATAAGGGTGCGTTCAATGAGCAGTGTTAGAGCCCCCCTCCACCAGGCTTGCGTAGAATCCGGGAACCTGTGTAGCGTGTGTGCTTATAAGATAAACTCTAATATTATAGCCAGCTGGGAAGTTGACGTTATAAAGGCGCTCTACGAAATCTCGAAGAATGTTAGATTAAACCATAGGTATGAATCCTCAGCTATAGCTGGTTCAACCCTCTACGTAGCCCTCGAAGGCCCCCCTGTTGAGGAGCTTGAAAGGGAGCTAGCTAGGAGGGTTAAGATGAGAGGGGTTGAAAGGGTTAGAGTAATATACTATAGAGGTGGACTGGAGAAACTCCTCGAAGCAATCTTCGGCCAGAGGGTTCTAGCTATAAACAGAGTTTATAGTAGTGATGGAAGCTCAACGTTGATAGTAAAGGTTGAGAGAAGGGATCCCGGAGCGGCAAGACTGGCATCGCTCCTCCTTAAAACCCAGGTTGAAGTGGAAGCCATCGAGCCTAGGAAGCCTAGAGTTGAGGGAGCTAAGATGGGGAAACATGATATAAAACGTGTTCTAGAGAAAATCTAGGAGTAAAAGCTTAAAACCATAGCCGCATAGCGTGAAATAAGGGGTTCCCTGTGACCGTGAAGGACCCGGAGTTAATGGCTATATTCGAGAAAAGAGTGTTACTGAAGAAGGTTTGCAGGAAATGCGGAGCTCTAAACCCGATGGATGCAATCAAATGCCGTAGATGTAGGAGTAGAAACTTGAGGCCAAAGAAGGTTAAGTAGGGTTGAGCGGAGAGGAGTTAAAGGAGGTTTACTGGAAGCTCTCTAAAGCCCTTAGAGGGCCCTATAGCGTAGCCCCCATCCTGATGACTGGTGGTATCGTGTTATCTGCGGCCACCGCTCTAGGGCCTCGGAGCCTCCTAGCTGAAATGGCCTTGATGACAGCCTTGTTCATGGCAATCCTGGGGGGTCTCATGGAGCTCTACTACATGATCCTACTAAGCTGGGCTTCTAACATAACTAGAGGCGGGGGCCCCAGCTTCAAGGACATACTCTACGCTCTAACCTCAATAGGCCTCTATTACACCTTGATAGGCATTGTAATGCTATCTCTAAAGGTTAACAGCTACTCGAAAACCCTATCCTGCAACTGCAACTCCAACACCCTATACTCTCTCATAACACTAGGAGTACATCTAGCCAGGAGCCAAGCCTGCCTATCCATCTGCGCCAGCTCTAGAGTAGAGGAGCTCTTAGTCAAGGCCGAACAGCAAGCCCTTATAGAGGAACCCCATGTATAAGCTAGGGAGTTACGTCTTCTAGTAGATGCCGGTTCTCTGACCTTATACTCTTTAGGCTCACCGCCAGCCCCCTCTAGGTAGCCGGGACCTGGAACACTCTTGGATCTCAAGACCTTGTCTCTCTCAGTAGCTAAAGGGAATGTCATGGAGCTTCATAAATTCAACCTATACCAGCTTCTGAACCCTAGCCGTTTAATAGTCGTAGGCATGAAGTGCTAATGTTATAAGGATTTGGGTATCCCGTACTAGGGGGGTTGTTGGAATGGGTAGAGTTGAGGAGCTTTCATCGAGTCTATCTAGGTACGCTCACCTACTAGGATTCCCGGTTAACGTGGAGTGGGTTAGGCTTGTAGAGGAGTTGCAGGAGAGGATTATGGAGGATGTTAGGGGTGAAGCGGGTGGATATGAGAGTTTGAGAAGTTTCGTGGTCGCCCTAGAATCTAGAGGGTACATAGCTAAGGCTATGGAGGAGGTTTCTAAGGCTCTAAACGAAGAGGTGGAAAACGCTGAGAAGGCATTAAAGGCCGCTATAACAGGGGATATAGAGGTTAAAGGGGCTAGGGTAGCATTAATAGTCTTACAAGCAGTAGCTAGAGCTTACGCGGAGGAAGCCCTTAAAAGAGGAGTTACAGTTGAAACCTCAGCCCTCTGCCCCCTATGCGGAGCTCTAAGCGAGACTATGTTCAAAGAGAAGGGAGGGTACAAAATGGTATGCCACTTCTGCTCCTACACATGGCTTGTATCAGAAGGTAAGCCAATGTGCCCCTACTGTGGCAACCAAGACGAGCTATCAATAGCCGTGGTATCAGATAAACAAATGAGAGTAGCCCTCATGAAATGCTGGAACTGCAACTCAACATGGAGGACAATAATAGACGAGACTATCGAAACCCCCCTCATATTAAAACCACTAATCGCAATGGCAGCAGAAAAGCTTAGACCAGCCCTAGAGGAAATTGAAAGACTAGTTGAGACGAGGAGGAAAAGATCCTGAACCAGGCAACCTATTACAGGTTAAAGTAATAGGGGATCGGCTCGTGATCTTGACAGTCGACTTTAAGCTCCTGAAAATTCATCCTCATCTTTAAGAGTGAGCAGTAATAAGCCCCCAAATCCTCTCGAAGGTACCTGCATGTAAGACGCATCCTTGCCTCCCTCACTACCCCCATTCTATAGAGGTTAACCGCCAGTAACACGAGGCCTTTAAAGAGGTCCTCCAACGACTCTCTATCAAGTCTTTTAATCGCTCCCTCGAATATTCCAAGACGCTCTTCGAGCTCCTCAAGCACCTTGCCCCCCTTCTCGCATAGCTTAATCCTTGTTACCCTCTTATCTAGATCGTTTTGAGAAACCACTATAAGACCCTTCCTTGCTAAAGCTAATATCGCATTATTCACAGCCGGCTGTGTTACGAGAAGGATCCTAAACAACCTTGTAACACCTCCACTCCCCACACGCCTCCAGATCCTGCTAGGAGGAGCTCTGCCTGAAGAGCTGTAATACTATGCCTAGAAGAGCATTTTCTCAACGAATACTCGTAGGCCTTTGAAATATGTCGATTAGGTCAAGTGTCGCTACATAGCCTATAGGGCGCGTCGGGTTTTAGAATGTATTAGAGCGGCTACTCCTTTAGTGTGGCAACCTATACGCTCCTACCATGTATAGGTTATTGTTAAAGTTACCTATTAGCACGGCTAGAGTCCAGGTATCCTCTGTAGATGCCGCTTTCACATAGAATGTCTTAGACTCTCCTGGTTTCAACGTTAGCCTTGTGAAGCCTTTGAACGTATAGCCTGGGGGGTTGCCTAGCTCATCTAATCTCCATTTATCTACAGTGTACACCCTCATAGCCTGTAGCGTGTTGTAGGTTACATCAACACCTTCCATTGACCCCTCAGGGCATCGTGGTACCTCTAGGAACCCCTCCTTAATTTTAACAATTACAACCTCCACTACCTCATGGGCTTGGCTTAGCCTAGGGAACCCTCTCTCATCCACATAGCCTCCCCCAAAGGCCACCCATATGGTTAGCTCCGCGGACCCGATGTTAGCTACCTCGACTAAATGGCACCATACGCGATCTCCAGTAGACTCCACTACTCCACTTGAGTGTACAGGGATTATTGTTATGCTTGCCGGAATCCCAGCTAGGTACGCTATTCTAGCTCTCTCCCTCGACATCTCCAAGTAGTGGTGGTTGAAGAAGGATATGAAACCCAAGCCGAGGGCTAAGACTACGGCTATCATGATTACTAAGGTTATTAAAGATGCTTGGGCTCTCACGGTCCGCGCCCTGGTAGCGTTAAAGAGTGGAGAACCTATTACGTTGTGATTAACTAGCCCATGACAGCCTTTGAATTAAGAGATATTCGGAGCATCCAGGTAATACCTGTGATGGAGGTTCAGGTCTTGAGGAGGGGGCAGGCGGAGCTCATAGGAGGTTTAATTGTCTTAACAGTGGTTCTCGTAATACTGGTTCCATTCCTCCTACAGGTGCTCCTAGACTATCGTAGGGTTGCGGAGGAGCAGGAGAGATCTAGCCTAGCCCATCTTGAGAGGCTAGCTGAGAAGATACTAGTATCCTGGCTCTCACCACTAGATAGTAGGTACCCAGCGTTCTGGGTTAACAATACGGGGACTGTAAGAGTAACCCTTAAAACAGTTTACATAGTCGATTTGACGGCTAACAGACTACTATACATAGTAAACCTCACAGACTACCAACCCGAGGAGGGTAAGCCTATTAGGAGTATAACAAAGTACCCTCAGGTAGTGAGGGTATCGAGGGCACCGATAACCCTAAACCCGGGTGAGGCCGCGCTGTTAGAGGTGGATCCACGTGCGGTGGCCGGATACAGGAGGATAGCCGTATCACTACTATCAGATAGAGGTGTAATACATCCAGTTCAAGGGCGTGGAGCAAGCGTAGAAGATGTGGTGTTGAAGGCTGTATCCGTAGAGCAGAGGGTTATCTTCATAGGTGACATCCTAAACTCTCCAAGTGTAGAATTAAAGGATCCGAATGCTCTAAGCAATGTTAACCCGACTACAGGGGTTAGAGGTTACACCACGGGTGGAGCAACCTACGGCTACTCCATCCAAAGCACCTGTAACAACTGCCCCCTGGATAGGGTTATAAGGTTTAGAAACGCCATCATAGGCTTCGAGCCTGGGAGTAGTAGTAGGCTCAACATACTCCTAACATACGTTGAAGGCTCCACGCTATACAGGGTCAAGGTGCTAAGATTCCAGCCAGAGGAGGGGTTCTACTTCAGGTATAGGACCTCCGACGGCTCGTACAACATCTACGTTGATAACGGTAACTATAGCAGGGCACTAGGATTCTGGTACTATGGAACTAGCATAGCAGAGATTAGGTTGAAGGGTCTAGCTACAAGTTTCACAGTCTACAGGCAGGACTTTTCTAGGAGTATGTCGAGTTACGACCCCTACATTATCGTAGTAGATGTTGATGGTAATGGTGTTGGAGAGCTCATATTCACTACAGAGGACTACTACTATGGGAGCTCTAACCCACCTCAGGTAATCTGCGATGTCGACGAGGGTGGCAGATTCCTAGACTACTCCGTAGTGAAAGTCGACGGTAGAGTTGAGCCAGACACAGAGTGGGGGTTCGCTTTCATGATAAAGGATGTAAGCATAGACCCTAGGCTCTTCGCCGGCGTCATGGTAGTGCTTAGAGTCTACTTCCACGATACGGAGATGCGTGGCTTCACATGCGTCGACCAAGGCCAGCTCCCCATACTAAGGGTTTTACTCGTGAGGAGCGACTGGAGCATTGTGGATAGCAGGACATTCCTATACTGGGAGCTAGCATCCGTTGAAAACACATGGCCCCCATCAACAGCCATGACCACACTTACAGTCTCACTATTCATCCCCAACGATATAGGGGAGAGGGTGTACCTAGCTATAGCCGTACTAGATCCATTTAGAGGAGGACCCGGCACAGGGCAGGATAGGGGCCGCAACGACCTAGATTTAACACTAGCAATAGAGATTATAGGAATCTCGACATTCGCAAGGTAGCCCTCATACGGGAGCCACGCTGATATCCAGCTTCCACTAGTATAAAGAGGACGTGGAATCATAGTTAATATACTAGGAAACCAATATGACCATGATCACCATGAATCAAGAGATAATACAATGGAAACCAAGAATAATATCGTGACAGGTGGGCTGGAGTGAGGAAGGCGATAAGCCCAATAATAGCAACAGTGATACTAATAGCAGTAACGCTAGCAATAGGAGTAGCTATAGCTGCATGGATAATGGGCATATGGGGAGGAATGGGGGGAACGGAGACCTTAAAGATACTACCAAACAGCACACTCACAGTTCAAGATAATCAAGTTACCCTACAATTAACTATCAAGAACGACGGGAGTAGGGACGCTAGAGTAGTAGGAGTTGAAGTAGGGGTGGGAGCAAGGGTATGTAAGCTAAGCAACCCGTTCACGACAATTAGTGCAGGTGCTATGGTAACAGGCACCGCTACAGGAACTTGCAGTGAGCTGACTCCAGGTGCCTCGTATACTGTTAAGGTTATCACAGAAGCTGGCAACGTCTATCAAGCCATGCTGGTTGCCTACGCTTCTCCCTCTTCCTCCTAGTCTGGCATGCCGGATGCAACAACTCTTCTTTAACCTCCCATCTCTTATTTTCGCTGTAATAAGTGAGCGTTTCCCGCTAACGGTATTTGATGGTATCATGGACTGTGGTGGGCGAGGAGCTCTAGCTTGCCGTTTATATGTGTTTTGTGTTTCCCTTCTTTGTTAGAAGAGTGGCTTCCCGTTATTAAGGCCTCCATAGTGTTGTCTGGTTTTCCCTTCTAGGTTGTCTAGGTGTTTTTATAGTATGTTATGGAGGCTTCTTAGCGTTATGACTATTGTTGCTATTGTTATTATAGTTAGTGTTATTGAGTGTGTGAACCCTGAAAGTATTGTACCGTTTTTAAGTTTCCCGGCTACGAGCCCCATTAGCCATGAGTTTAGTGTTGTGCCTAGGCTTATTGCTAGTGCTACCGGCCCTACCAGGCTTGCTATGTTACCCCCTTGTGTCATGGCTGTTGTTTGGGCCATGTATGCTAGGATTAGCATGCTGGATCCTGATACCATTAAGGCTCCTATGTATGGCATTAGTATGTAGACTCTCAGCCTCTTAGCTAGCTCTGCTTCGAAATCAGCGATGCCTCTAGCGTACCTAGCCAGGCTATCTAAGGCCTCCACGCTCCCACCGCCTAGGGTTATAGTGTCTGTTAGTAGTCTAAGTGTTGCTAGTAGAACCCAGTTCCTATACCCTCTAGTCGCTGAGGCCACAGCCCTCTCTATGTCAAGGCCTAGGAGTAGTGATGAGGATATCCTCCTAACTATGGGCGTTAGGGGGCCGTAGTCTCTTGTTGAAAGAACTATAATGGACTTCTCGGGGCTAAGCCCTGTCTTTCTAGTCTCAACGAGATCTCTTAGAAAGCTAGCTATGGAGTCCCCCATACCTCTAGCCCTTCTAGACTCCTGGAGCCAAGCGTAGGCCCCGAGGATGCTTATGGCTAGGAGTGGTGTAGCGAGGGTTAGCGTGCACGCCATAACTAGGTCTGAGTTGATGGGGCTCCCCTCTAAAACTCTATAGGCGCCCGTCACGTGGAACGCGATGGGGGCTGAGATTAGAGCTGCTGGAACACCATAGGATAGCACCATTGCCTGGGGTGTGGTTAGCTTAACCGGTGTCTTAGGGTGGGCTCTATCAGCTAGGTATAGTATGAGTAGTGCGGAGAGAGGCATGAAGACGAAGCTGAATAAAAGCATTTGAGTTAAGCTAGCGGAGCTAGCACCTGGCGTCATGACGTTAACTGTGAAGAACGTGTAGAAAGACACTGAGACTATAACAGCTAGTATTATGTAGAGCTCCGTGTATAGAGCTAGCCTCTCACTCATAATCCTAAGATCCTCGATTCTGCTCCTGAAGATATCGCTAGTCTTAGCCTCAAGATATCCGATAACGTTACCACCAATTTTAACAGATGCGCTGTAGCCTAGCATGAAATCCCTGTAGTAGCTACTAGGGTGATCTACAGCATTGCTCTCTATGGCATCAAGAGGGTTGCGTCCGAGAAGCCTCACATCCCTTAATATCAGCTGAGCCTCCCTCCTAACCCCATCAAACACCCTTAGAGAAGCTATCCTCTCAAGAGCCCTCATGATATCAATACCGGCTACCGCCATAGCGGATAGATAGGATGCTAGGAAGGGGAGCTCGCTATCAACCTTCCTTCTCCTATCATCTGCTCTGAGAGAGGGGTATGATAGTCCTATAGCTAAGGCTATAATAGGAGCTAGAAGGGTTCCAAGAAGAGCTAGGACTTTGATTGTAAAAGTTGAACCACTAGAGATAACTATAGCAGCTATGTAGAGTGATAGTAGGAAAGCCACTAAGGTAGCTAGAAGGACCCTTGCAGCGTAGAGGTAAGGGTGTATCAATAGACCAGCCCTCTTTATACTACGGTCTAGCTCGAAGGTCCTAGCAAAAACAGGGGCTATGGAGCCGAACAGCCTCAAAGCAATGTAATCGTAGCCGTCCATAAGGCTAGCCTTGGGGCTACCCATCTTTAGCACCCCCAACTCCTAGCTCTTCAAGGACACCCCTTGGATCTACATAGTACCTGTAGATGTACTCAGCAACCCCCCTGTAATCCCTTACACCCCGGTCTACAAGAGCTTCTAGCACCCTAGATCTCCTCTTAACCTCCTCCACAACCCCCTCATAAGCTAGCCCTATGGATTGTGAAACCTCCCATAGTATCATGCTGTCATTCAAGTTGACTTTATGCTTATCACCAACAGGATCCCATGTAGCTAGGAGTGCGTAGTTCTCGTAACCCTTAATCTCCCATATGGTTGTAGCTCTCCTAACTGTAACAGGTCTCCCCTCAACAATCCTGGTAACTCTTTTGACTAAGAGAGCCCATTTCATGAGCGGTATGTAGCTTTGAGGCACGTTCATCGGGGGGCTTGTAAGTCTTTTAACTAGAGCACCCACGCTCTCCGCATGTGCTGTTGTTAAACCTCCATGTCCTGTAGCTATAGCTTGGAATAGGACGTAAGCCTCCTCCCCTCTAATCTCACCCACTATTATAACATCAGGTCTATATCTTAAACTCACCTTAACTAGATCGTAGAGAGTGACCTCGCCAATCTTAGAGCCTGTTACAGCATAGCTAGGCCTTGAGACTAGCTGAACCCAGTTCTCAAGTGTTAGCCTAAGCTCAGGTGTATCCTCTATCGTAACAACCTTCATGTTGGGTTTGAGTAGTGTTGCTAGAGCGTTCAACATCGTAGTCTTCCCGGAACCTGTAACCCCTATGACTATACCGGGCATCTTATACTCCATAGCTATCCAGAGGTATGCTGCAACCATGCTGCTAAGAGTTCCATGTGCTATAAGGTCGGCTATGCTGAGAGGTCTCTCCCTAAACTTCCTTATAGTGAACGTGGAGCCTCCAACGCTAACCTCCCTCCTAAACGTTGCCGCTAGCCTGTGACCCTCAGGTAGTATAGCGTCTAGCACTGGGAAAGCAGAGCTTATATGCTTACCAGCTTTATGAGCAAGCCTTAGGATCAACGAGTCCAGCTCCCCCTCATCCTCGAATACAATGTTGGTTGGCATGCTCTCATACCTCTGATGCCAAACGTAAATAGGTCTTCTAACTCCATCACAGCTAATATCCTCTATAAACTGATCCCTCATGAGAGGCTCTAGGGGGCCGTAGCCCATAGTATCTCTTAAAACGTAGTAGAGAACCTTCTGCCATGAGATGTTGGGTCCGAGGGTGTCTCTGAGCTTTGCACTATAGATCTTTACAACTCTCCTAGCCTGCTCTACGAAGAACTCCTTCTCCTTCTCGTAATCTAAAACACTGCCCCCATAGGGTTTAAGCTCCCATTCTAGGATTCTAAGTAGCCTCTCATAGACGCCCCTCTCAATACTATTAAGTGGAACCTCACTTACATAGTATACTCTAGCTTTAGACGCCCTATTCTCGAGTATGACAGCGTAAGCCCATGGATATACTAGAGGGTACCTCTCCACCTCATTATAATCTCCCATGTTAATACCCGTGAGATCGGCTTTTGAAGCCTCCGTCTCATCCCCACCTCTAACTTCACCTAAGCTCTTAGGAGTTCTCTTGAACAACCTGAGGAACACTATTATACAGCACCTAGACTAGTATGCTAAGCTAAAGGCTCTAAACCTCTATTCTCTACGCCTACATGCTACTTTAATTGAACTTTAAGACAACAAAAGTAATCCCAATTAGCGTAGGGCGTCACCTAAAATGAGGAAGCCTAGGATTCTAACGGTAATGGCTGTGATACTCCTCCTTACACTACCCGTACCCACGGAGGGCACTACAGGTTCTAAACTTGAGGGAGAACTCACAGTAGAGATTGAAGCTACCAGGGTTTACGGTTTAAACCTCATAAAGCTACCTGAGTGGATGAACTACTCAAAGGCAGTAACTACAGGGAGCTCCCTCGTGCTCGCAGGCTCAGGGTATGCTGTGGAGCTTTCACTAGATAGCTTAACTTTTAGATGGGCACACTCAATAGTTGGTAGAGCTACAGCCTTAACCGTGGATTCTAAGCCTTCTAAGTGGACCTCAATAGGGTCGAGCTCAGGCGAGGTCACAGTAGTGGATCTAACTAACCCAGGCTACAAGATGACCTTCTACACAGCGTCAAGAGCCCCGGTGAAAGATGCTTTTGTAGTAGACACGAGGGGAGGTTTTAAGCTACTGGTTCTAGACGAGCTTGGCTTCCTATACACGATGAGGGTTATCAGAGGCTTCCTTGGAGGAGGCTGGTTTGAGCTGGGGCCCACGCCTCACAAGGGAGCTCTTACAGGCATCTACGGCCTGAAAGTTCTCAGCGCTCACCCAGCAGTACTCCTAACAGACTGGGGCTCCTATAAACTGCTAGGCAACATGGTGGCGGTGTTTGGTGATATAACGTTGCCACACCCTGACACTAGGTCCTCGTTCCTAGGGGGCTTCACAGTAGACGTTCTATACAGCGATGGAGGTTTCCTGCTTCAAGCCTATACGGGGACCTTCAACAAATCCTTGAACGTAGTTGAAACCAGGAGCCTCTACTATGCTGTAAAGCATGGAAGATATCTAGTACCCATCTCTCCAGGCTCCACAGAAGGTAATATCCACCAGGCTGGTGGTAGCACTATAAACGTGAGAGGGCTACCACCGGGTGACTACGAGGTTCTGGTATTCTACGAGGTTAAGACCTCTGATAGAACTACAGGCTATGTATACTCCTCATCGTGCTACGCTGGTGTAGGTAGGTTTAAGGTAACTCCTGGTCATACAGTTAGAGGTGAACCTTTGATACTCGAAAAGCTGGGATGGGGTCTTGAAGAGTGTCTAGGATCTTTTAAACTCCACGAGCTCTACGTTGCTGAAGCTATGCAAGTACTAGTACTCCTAAACCTTACAAGGTTGCCTGAGAGCTTTAGCTATGGCGAGGATGGTAACATAGTACTACTACCAATCCCCAGGGAGTTGCTTGAAGCGGGGATCTCGAACCTCATAGACCATGGGGAGGTCATCTTAGCTATGCCAGGCCTGGGAACTCCTAGGGGCTGGGAGGATTTGGGGATTGAATCGATACTCTTAGTACCGGTAGGTGGGTGGCTTCTGGTATACTATGTGGGTAGGGGTCTAACCTTAGCAGATGTAGGCTACATGCAACCTCAAACGATATACTTCGGTAGCAAGATCACAGCTGTGAGCATATCTCCTGATGCTTCAAAAATATACATTGGCCTAGAGTCTGGCGCGGTCTTTAAACTCGAATGGCTTAAAGTAAAGCCTCTGAGGGCCTTCGATGGCGGGTTGGCGAACAGGTATATCATAGACTCATCTCTAGAAGTAGGAGGAGGTCCTGTAACGTATGTCGGCGAGTTGGATGATAGAGTAGCAGTAGTGTCAACAGCTAGGGGTAGGTTGCAGGTGGTTAAACTCGATGATATCATATCAGGCCTAACACCCCTATGGAGGGGCCCTCCAGGCTTCGAAGGCATCGATACGGGGCTTTCAAACCTAGTGTTCACAACGGGGTCGCCTGGAACCCTGGTAGCGTACTCTCAAGGCTCTCGGGAGCTCTACCTTTTCAAAGGCGTTCTAAGGGAGTTGACCCCGCTAGTTGTAAACATAGTGCCTGTTAGCTTTAGAGACGACGGATCATGGTTCATCCCACCTCCACCCCAGGATCTCAGAGTTGTAGCGAGTGACAGCAGAGGGGTTACTGTTGCCGTGGACAGGCAGCCTGGGGGTAAAGCTACATTATACTTGCCTAGCGGCTCCTATAGTATCACATTTGAATCTAGCTGGGGTGTAGCCTCAGTTAACTTAACGGTAACATCTGGTTTTAATGAGAGAACGATAGCCTTAGTCCAGGAGCCTGGTGGTAGAGCTTATGCTGAGCTCCTCGAAGGAGGGGTTACCATAGCTGATGTAATTGCGAAGAGGCCTCCTAGAGCTAGTGTTGACATAAGATTCGTGGATGTAGATGGGAACCCTGTCATGTCGAGATTAAAAGTTACCCTTGAAGGCCGTGGTTATACGAGCTCTACAACCGCTACTAACGGTGTGGCTAGATTTGAGAACGCGCCTCTAGGAGCTTATAGAGTTTTAGTAGAGCCTTTGGAGGGCCCGTACGATAGGCTTGAGACCCACGTTAAGGTAACAGTTAAAGGCCCAGACCCTAGGGTAGTGGAGCTTAGACCTCTCACACACACTATAACCCTGAAGGTTGTAGATAGACAGTTCAAGACTGTTGTAACAGAACCTTTCCTCGTTAAACTTGAAAGACTCGAAGCCGGGTCTTCTAAGCTAGCTTACACACGCGAGGTTAGAGTAGTGGGGCAAGCTAAGTTACAGTTACCAGTAGGCACGTATAAGGCGACCCTTATCCCAGCAGGGAGAGACCTCTACCAGGTACCCAGAGAGTACAGGTTTATAGTAGAGAAGCCTGGAGAGGTAACTATAGAGTTACAGCCAAAGACATTCACATTAACAATACAAGCCAGAGACCCCTGGGGATCACATCTACCTGGAGCTAAAGTTACCATAACACGGTACGATGGCCTACTATCGCTAGAGGGTGAGACGGATCAAGATGGCATCCTCTCAGTAGCCCTACCTCCTGGAGCGTACGAGGTTAAAGTTTCCAAGAGGTGGTTTGAAGATACTGTGGCATCGGTTAACGTTTTAGGAGATGAAACTGTAGATGTTAAGGTAGAACCCGGTATGATGGTGCGTTTACAGCGCTTATTACCGTATATGATAGCCGTACTTGGAGCTCTTATTGCATCCACGATAATACTATGGGCTAGAAGGGTGGTCTCAGAGAGGTTGAGAGAGGAGTACTTCTAGAGCCAGAGGAGGAGAGGTCAGCTTGTTATAACAGTGCTCTCTGATGGTATTCCAAGTATCCTTTCTATGTACTTTGCGGTTATGCCTGCATGAGATCCTCTCACAGAGTCTACGATTACCGCTTTTGGTTTAGCCTCCTCGACGTACTCTATAACCTCTTTAAATGTTGCGTGATCGCTAAAACTCACTCTATACGTTTTCTCATCCACTTTCACAACTGGCGCTTTTAGCTCCCACCCTGTTAGCAGTATCCTCGTGCCCTGCTCTCTTCGGTTTTCAAACTCGCTCGTGTGTCTAAATACCACTGCAGGCTCTCTAGCTTCGTAGCCTGCTATGAGTGGTTCTAGGCTTACGCCATAGTATCTCTCTGCTACCCTAGCCATCCTTACTGTCCTAGGATCTGCTATGAAAGCCTCCCTAACCCCTCTTATCCTGAGCTCCGCCATTATCTCTTGTATTTTCCCATTGTAACCATATATTGTTACAGGCCCCACCTTTAAACTCTCTTCAACTAATGCTAGGAGCATCGCCATAACCTCCCAGTCTGTCCACCTCCTCTGGAGATGGGGGCTTCCATACGTAGCATCTATGACTAGCACATCTAAGCCCGTCATAGGAGGTGTTCCGGGCATTTTGAAGTCTCCGGTGTAGCCGACCCTATAGCCTCTACCTTCAACTTCAACCTGAGCGCTACCAACTATATGCCTTGACTGTACGAGGGTCACCCTCTCACCTAGGATTTCAACGGGTTTACCGTAGTCTAGTGGTAGCCTCTTGTAATCCGGGATCCTATATCCCATTATATCCAGGAGCTCCATCGTATACCCTGTTCCAACCACTAGCATGCATTCCCTAACACTCCTCTCAAGACCCGTGATGTGATCTGAGTGTATGTGGGTTACAACTCTAACAGGCCTGGGGTGATGGCCGTCTACTGTGAAGTTCTCACCTAGTAGTATAGCTCCACTTTTACTAACAGCAGCTTTAGCCAACCCGGGCAACCCTAACCCCTAGCCGCCCTGGCTCTCTCTATAGCCTCCACTATCTTCTTTCTAGCCTCTTCAGCCCCCCTCCAGCCTGTCACCTTAACCCACTTACCGGGCTCCAGCTCTTTATAGTGTTCAAAGAAATGCTTTATCCTCTCCTTCAAAGCCCCAGGAATATCGCCTATATCACTCCAACCAGCATAGTAGGGGTCTAGCTTAGGCTTTGGAACGGCTATGACCTTGCTATCCGGGCCCTCCTCATCCTCCATCACGAGGAGCCCTATAGGTTTAACCTCTATCACAGCACCGGGCATGACGGGCTCCCTGCTTATGACGAGCACATCAACGGGATCTCCGTCCTCCTCCAGGGTCCCGGGTATGAGGCCGTAGTTAAAAGGGTAAACCATGCTTGTGTAGAGGAACCTATCAACCTTAGGAGTGCACGTCTCCTCGTCTAACTCGTATTTAACAGAGCTATTCATAGGTATCTCTACCACAACATTGACAATCTCAGGCGCGCCCCCACCAGGACCTATCCTATCAAGGCAGCCCATGAATCCCAGCCCCTATAACTCTACAATACCTGTAAGCTTATAAGGCTTGAGGCAACACATTACATACGACGACCCATGTGGGGAGGAGGATGAGGCGTGTCTAGGCCTATACACGTTAGATTCCAGGTACCGGATGAGCTGGCAGAGAAAGTTTACGAAGCTGTAGCTAAGGCAGGGAAGACTGGTAAGGTGAGGAAGGGGGTTAATGAGACTACAAAGGCGGTGGAGAGGGGCTTGGCTAAGCTAGTCGTAATAGCTGTTGATGTGGATCCGCCGGAGCTCGTAGCACACCTACCATACCTATGTGATGAGAAGAAGATACCCTACGTCTACGTCCCGAGTAAGAAGAGGCTAGGTGAGGCTGCAGGGATCGAGGTCATAGCTTCTAGCGCGGCCATCCTAGAGCCTGGAGAGGCCGAACCGCTGGTTAGAGAGATAGTTGAGAGGGTGAAAGAGCTTAGAGCCAAAGCTGGTGTTTAAACTCTGGTGGACTTGTTATCCTACACTATCCTAAATAGATTTAAGGTTTCCAGGGAAACTCCGTTTTAGAGGCGCTCTATCTTGGAGCTGGGTGGCATACCTCAGTTTAGATACATTGTTAGGGTGGCTAACACAGATATAGATGGGAGGGCGAAGCTACTCTGGGGTTTAGCTTCCATTAAAGGCGTGGGCTACTCAACTGCCTTAGCTATAACGAGATACCTAGGTTTGAATCCTGAGATGCTCGTAGGCTATCTTACAGACGAGCAGGTTGCGAAGATAGAGGAGGTTCTACTCGATTTAACGAAACTCGGGTTGCCAAGTTGGATGTATAATAGGAGGAATGATGTGGAGACCGGGAAGAACATGCACCTCATAGGCTCGGATTTGATACTGTATGCTAAGAGGGATATAGAGAGGGAGATTAAAATGGGATCGTATAAAGGTTTAAGGCATAAGCTAGGCTATAAGGTTAGAGGACAGCGTACCAGGACCACGGGAAGACTTGGGATGACAGTGGGAGTTAGGAAGAAGAGGGAGGCTAAGGCTGGGGGGAAGTGAGGCTAGATGGGAGATCCTAGGAAGCCTAGGAGGAAGTGGAGCGGCCCAAGGCATCCTTGGATTAAAGAGAGGATACTCAAGGAGATAGATTTAGTGGGGAGGTATGGGTTAAAGAATAAGAGGGAACTGTGGATAGCCGAGACTCTAGCAAGGAAGTTTAGACATAGAGCAAGAGCCATACTCGGGTTACCTGAGGATTTGAGGGAGAAGGAGCTTAAAGTTCTTGTCGCTAAGCTGGCGAAACTTGGCGTTGTTGGGGAGAACGCATCTCTAGACTCAATACTGGGGATAACAGCTGAGCACATACTTGAGAGGAGGCTACAAACTATAGTGTATAGGAAGGGGCTTGCCAAGACTATACATGAGGCGAGGCAACTTATAACACACGGCCATATAGCTATTGGGGCTAGGAGGGCCACATCGCCAGGGTATCTAGTGTCAGTCGACGAGGAGCACTTGATAACATATGCTCCGGGAAGTCCTTATAAGGAGCGTTTAGAGACTAGGGGTGTGGAGGTGCTCTAGCTGTGGCCTTCCAGGCTAAGGAGTTGAAATGGGGTGTAGCTCATATATACAGTAGCTTCAATAACACCCATGTGCACATAACGGATCTAACAGGGGCTGAGACTATAGCGAGAGCATCTGGAGGTATGGTAGTTAAAGCAGATAGGGAGAAACCCTCCCCCTACGCCGCTATGCTAGCCGCTAGTAGGGTTGCGCAGGCTACCTTCGAGAAGGGCATTGTAGCAATACATATTAAGGTTAGAGCTCCGGGAGGCCACGGGCCTAAGACTCCCGGGCCTGGTGCTCAAGCGGCAATAAGGGCTTTAGCAAGATCTGGGTTCATAATAGGTAGGATTGAGGATGTAACACCAATACCCCATGATACTACTAGGAGGCCTGGCGGTAGGAGAGGTAGGAGGGTCTGAGAGGGGTTGGCTGAGAAGATCGTAGAGGTAAGGGAGCTTAGAGGTAACAGGATAGAGCTTATAATAAAGGGTTTCAATGTAGCTTATGTTAATGCTATTAGGAGGCTCATCCTCTCAGACGTCCCAACGATGGCTGTTGACTTCGCGCACTTCTACGAAAACTCCACAGATGTCTATGACGAGATGATAGCTCACAGGCTCGGCCTCCTAGTCCTTAAATCAGATGAGGCTCTAAGCAAATACGCGTCGCCCGAGGCTTGTGCTGACTCACAACCACCTAATCCTAAGTGCTTCGTCGAGATGTTCCTAGATATAGGGTTAGAGGAGTCCGCTCCTACAGGGTTTTACGTGAAGGCTTCAGAGTTTAGGATAAGCGATCCAAGCATATCCCCAGTTTACCCTGAGACCCCCATAACGTATATCGCTCCAGGGCAGAGGTTACATGTGGTTGCCTACGCTAGGCTAGGTAGAGGTAGGGAGCATGCTAAGTGGAGCCCTGCGAGCATTTCAGTCTTAAGGTATACCCCTATAGTGTCGTATGATGCTTCTAAGGCTACAAAGGGGTGTCTTGAATGTGTTAAGGCTTACGGGGAGGTTCTAGAGGCTTTAAGGAAGGGAGGTTCCGGTTTTATAGAGCTCTACGGTCTAGTAAACACCGGCGGCCTCAGGTATTGTGCTGAGACATCGTGTAAGAACGCCATTAACATAAGGTATGATCCAAGCATATTACAGTTGATAGTTGAGGGTACTGGGGCTCTTAGACCTGAAAGGATAGTCTATGAGGCTACGAAGGTCTTAGAGGATAAGGTTAAAACTCTTAAAGGTATGATATCGTGGCTGGGGGTTAAGAGGGTTGAGAAGAACAGGGCCCACTAACATTGTGATTAGGAAACTCGTAGAAGAGCTTAGGAGGGTTGCTAGAGAGAATGGAGCTAGAGCGTGGCTTAGAGTTGCTGAGGAGCTAGAAAAGCCTAGGAGAGCTAGGAGGGTTGTGAACCTAAGTAGGATCAACAGGTACGCCAGGGAGAATGAGATGGTTGTAGTGCCAGGGGTAGTTTTAGGATCTGGTTTTATAGATAAAAAGGTTACAGTAGTAGCACTCAGAGCCTCAAGAACTGCTTTGAGGAGGCTTAGGGAAGCTGGGTGTACGTTCATGACATTAAAAGAAGCTCTAAAGGTTAATCCTAAGGCCTCTAATGTAAGGATCATAGGGTGAGGTGGTACTAGGATGAGCTCTCCTAAGGAGATTGTGGTAGATGGTAGTAACATGATACTCGGAAGGCTTGCTAGTAGGATCGCAAAGCTGCTGTTGGAAGGATACAGAGTCTACGTTGTCAATGTTGAGAAGATAGTTTTAAGTGGTCGTAGAAACACGGTCGTTCAATCGTATAAGAGAACAGTGCTAGGCGTTAAATCCCACTACTCACATAAATGGAGGCCTAAGAGGCCTAGAAGCCCGGTAAGGCTGTTTAAGAAGACCGTCTGGGGTATGCTACCTAAGAATAATAGAGGTTTAGAGGCTCTTAAAAGACTTAAAGCATATGTAGGTGTCCCCGAAGATTTAAAGAGTAGGGAGGCCATCCAGTTCCCGGAGGCTAGCGCGGCTAAGCTTAGCAGACCGGGGGTAACCCTAGCTGTTGTAGCTCGCGAGCTTGGATGGAAGGGTGTAACACCTCCTAGGCCTTGAAGACACCCTCTACTACCGAGGATAGTGGTGCTACATGGTATCTCCAGGAATACTTTTAAGCCTTAACTTCATTGTTATGAGAGGGTGGTGGTTTGGAGAAGGAAAGCACATCCCTAGGCATGCTAGCTAATAGGGTGGTCGTATCTAGTGGTAAGAGGAAGACAGCTATAGCTATAGCTTTAATCAAAAACGGGAAGGGGAGGGTGTGGATTAACGGTATACCTATAGAGATATACTCTAATGAGATGGCTAGGCTGAAGGCCCTAGAACCCCTACTGGTTGTTGGCGAGAGGATACGTAATATGGTTGATATAAGGGTTACAGTTAAAGGTGGAGGTTTTATGAGCCAGGCTGAGGCGGCTAGGATAGCCATAGCTAGAGGGCTGGTCGAGTTCTTCAAATGCGATGGAGAAAGCGATTGTGGCGAGTTGAGCGGTGTATCCCCTACCCTTGAAAAGCTCTTCGAGGAGTACGATAGGCATATGCTATCAGGCGATCCTAGGAGGACTGAGAGCGAGAAGCCTATGAGGTATAGCGCTAGGAGGAGGAAGCAGAGATCCTATAGGTGATATTAAAGTCTAGCAAACCCTGCCTTTAAAGGCGGGATCAGAGAGCTGGGGTGTCTCCTGCTCGGAGCGTTAAGCTTTTAAACCCACCAGGGGCATCTCATTAAGGTGGAGCTGTGATGAGGCTTGGTTGAAATCGAGGGCTTGGGGGTTGCGGGGTTCAGTCTCCGCTCGGGTTTAATTCCAGTTTCGGAGAACTATTTACCCTCAAGCCCAGATGAGATGGTGAGATGCAAAAGGGAAACTATAACCCCTCACCAGGGGGGTAACGCGTTAGACCCTGTGATTGGAAACCTCCGCCTTTTAAGGCGGGGGAGGGGTCATCCCCATGCTACCCCCTATTAGGTGTTTCACTTGCGGAGCCCCTCTAGGCCATTTATGGGAGGAGTTTAAGGGGAGGACGTTGAGTGGGGAGAGTGCGGAGGAGGTTTTATCAAGCCTGGGAGTTTATAGGTACTGTTGTAGGAGAACCTTACTAACAACCCTAACTTATGTAGAGGAGATAGCTAAGTACTCTATTTATAAGAGGTATAGGGAGAAGGTTATAAGGAAGTATTACTTGGAGTACGAGGAGGGTGCTTAGGCGTTGGAGACCTTGGTTCCAGTAGATCTTTATAAGAAGATGGGTGTTATCATAGGGACGCAGATCTGCACCAAGTATATGAAGAGGTTCACATACAAGATACTGCCTGAGGGCTTCTACTTGCTAGATGTCGGAAAGATAGATGAAAGGCTTAGGATAGCGGCTAAGTTCCTATCATCGTTCAACCCGGAGAAGATGGTTGTAGTCTCCGTCAGGGTCTATGGTCAGAAGCCAGCGCAGATGATGTGCAAGTATGTGGGGTGTAAGCCGGTGGTAGGCAGAGTTATCCCGGGCACGTTTACAAACCCAAGGCTTGAATCCTACATAGAGCCTGAGGTGGTTCTAGTAACAGATCCTAGAGCTGATAGGCAGGCTGTAGTTGAAGCTTCAAGAGTCGGGGTCCCCGTCGTAGCGTTTGCTGATACCGATAACAAGGTTGATATGATAGACTTGGTTATACCAGCTAATAATAGGGGTAGGAAGAGTTTAGCACTACTCTACTGGATATTAACTAGGGAGATTCTAAGAAATAGGAATATACTACCGCCTAACGAGGATTTAGATGTGGGGCCCGAAGCCTTCATGGCTGTTAAAGTTGTAGAGCAGGTGTAGCAACCTATTTAGACTCTCCTCTAAAACCTCTAACCCGGGCGTCTAGGGTGATCAGGCTCCCAGCCCATGCTGGCTCCTTTTACCCCGCTAGAAGGGATGATGTTGTAAGGAGTATAGAGTGGTGTTTCACCCACAAGCTAGGCCCTGGGGTTAAACCATCTGGCATAGGCTCCGAGAGGCTATCCTACGCCTACATAGTACCCCACGCTGGCTACATGTACAGTGGGCCTACAGCTGCTCACGCATACCTATGGCTTTCAAAGGAGAGGAAGCCTGAGACCGTGGTCTTGGTAGGGCCTAACCATACAGGGTTAGGGTTAGCTGTTTCAGTGTATAAGGAGGGCTACTGGAGAACCCCTCTTGGCGATGTAGAGGTGGATTCTGAGGTTGGAAGACTTATAGTTAGTTACACCGGGTTCGCTGCCTTCGATGAGAAAGCACATTTCTACGAACACTCTCTCGAAGTTCAAATACCGTTCCTCCAGTACATCTACGGCTCCGGTTTCAAGATAACACCTATAACGGTGATGGCCCAAATACCTAGCATATCAAGGGGGCTCGCTGAGGCCTTCCTAAAAATATTAGAGGATAATGGTGTAGACGCTATAATGGTAGCTACGAGTGATTTAAACCACTACGAATCACACGATGTATCAGTAGAGAAGGATTTAATGGTTATAGAGGAAGTTTTAAAACCAGACCCTGAAGGAGTGTTTAGAGTTGTAGAGGAGCGTAATGTAAGTGCTTGCGGCCCAGGCCCTATGGCAACAGTAGCTTACATAGCTATGGTTAAAGGGGTTAAGCCGGTGCTCTTATCCCATACTACATCGGGCGATGTAACTGGAGAGAAGGATTTCGTTGTAGGCTATGCTAGTATAAGAGTCCCCAGGGGCTAGGGCTGTTGAGGTTCAAGGTAAGTGTACCTGCTGTGCTCTTGGGATCCCCTATACCTGGGTCTGAGAACCCGTTCCTAGCCTCACCTATAGCCTCTGCCATCGTAGAGGTGGAGTTTATGGAGTGCGCCAACCCATCTCTTAACACTAGGGGTTTAGAGGCTCTCAAAGGGGCTCTTGAAAGCTTCTGGTCTAGGCTAGTAGAGGGTATGGGTTTAAGGTTGTGCTCTACGCTAGCCCTAATGGGCTTAGAGGGTGTTGGAAGGGCGCCCCTTGGCGGTCTCTACGCCTCCCTCACATCGCTCACCCTCTACGCTCTACATAAATTCCACGGTGATACAGCTCGGGTGCTCGATGTTATTGAGACTGCTAGCTTAGTTGATTTAGTTGAAACCGATGTATCGTGGAGGATTGCCCTGGAGGCTTTAAGGTACTCAGCTTTAACTGGTAAGCTTGTGGCCTATAGGGGGCCGTTGGAGGTCTACGAGTTCGAGGGGGTTGGAGGGGCTAGGGTGGCCGTTGGAGACTATGTTGATGGTGTTAGAAGCTCCATATCTAGAGACACTCTAGGTTTTAACGTTTACGGGGCGTTGGTGCATTTGATGGGTGAGGCTGTGCTCGAAGCGTCTTTAAGGATCAAGGAGGGGTCTGGCTTAGACATTGTTGTAAGGGCTTTTAAGCCCATCCATGACGGGGTTACCTTAACCGTCTACAATCTAAAACCTAAAGGTGGTGAGTGCCTCTGGAGCCCCGGAACCCCATGGGCTTTCGATGAAATATGCTTGGTGAGCTAGTATGGCATGCAGGCTGGCTGTTGTTAAGCTGGGTGGAGGCGTTATAACTGATAAGAGTGCTCCTGAGAGTGTGGATTATGAAAGCCTAGAGAAGGCGGCATTACAACTAGCAGGATACCGTGGAGGTGGAGGACTACTAGTACTAGTCCATGGTGGTGGGAGCTTCGGGCATGTGGAGGTAGCTAGGATATCTAGGGAGAAGGGGCGCCTGGATTCAAGGGACTCCAGTAGAGTTCAGGAGGTGATGCTAAAACTAGCATTAACAGTAATTAGAGTGTTGGAGGAGAAAGGCTTAAATCCAAGCCTGCACCCACCACACACACTATGCATGAATAGCCTCCCGGAGACGTGCAACACGAGTATTATAAAGAGGGATCTAGAGGAGGGGCTAACACCGGTAACCTACGGAGACGCAATCCCTGAAAACGGGGAGACAAGGATAATAAGTGGAGATGACCTAGCAGCATGGATAGCAGTAGCTCTAAAAGCAGACTGCCTAGTATACATCATAAGAGAGCCGGGTGTACTGGATGAGAAAGGTGAAGTTATACCGATACTATCAAACCTAAACCAGCTAAAAGTAAAGCAAACAAAGTGGGACGATGTAACAGGGGGGATATTGAGAAAGGTTAAAACAGCTTTGGAAGCATCAAAAACCATCGACAACATCATAATAACGAACACCGAACACCTACTAGAAGCCTTAGAGAGAAAACGTGTAGGAACGAAAGTAGTCCACATGTGAAATGCAACACACCTACATACGGAGGCATGAAAGCTCGCCTTTTAAGACGGGGGTGAAGAGATTTAAGGTTACCTTTGATAGTCGTGTGAGAATTTCAAGAGCGAAGAGGAGGTTATAATCAGCGGATCGCTGAAGGTAACTTATTTAACCTATTGATTCAGAGATTGTAGTTTTAGGTGCTCTTTTTTAAGGTTTTATGTGTAGTCTAGGTTTTGGTGTTGTTTTTGAGTACGTCTTCTAGGAAGGTTGAGCATGTTAGGCTTGTTGCGTCTAGTAAGGTAGAGTCTAGTGAGTCGACGTTGTTTGAGTTTGTTAGGCTTGTTCATAACCCTATGCCTGGCCTGGATTTGAGTGATGTTGATTTAAGTGTTAGTTTTTGTGGTGGTAGGAGGCTTAGAGCTCCTCTCATGATTACTGGTATGACTGGTGGCCATCCTGATGTGTCTTGGATTAATGAGAAGCTTGCTATGGTTGCGGAGGAGTTCGGTATTGCTATGGGTGTTGGTAGTCAGAGGGCTGCCTTGGAGGATCCATCGTTGCCTGAGACCTACTCTATTGCTAGGAGGGTTGCCCCTAATGCCGTTCTCGTTGCCAATATTGGTGCTCCTCAGCTAGCTAGGGGTTATGGTGTGAGGGAGGTTCTTAGAGCTATTGAGATGATAGATGCTGATGCTATAGCTATACACCTTAACCCGGGTCAGGAGGCCTTCCAGGATGAGGGCGAGCCTCTCTACAGGGGTGTTCTGGAGAAGATTGTAGATGTAGCTTCAAGGGTGGATAAGCCGGTTATAGTTAAGGAGGTTGGCACAGGCCTCTCAAGGGAGGTTGTTGCCGAGCTCTACCAAGCTGGTGTAGAGTGCTTTGATGTAGCAGGGCTTGGGGGTACCAACTGGGTTAAAGCTGAGGTTATTAGATCGAGAGCTAAGCATGGATCTCCGTTGAAGCCAGCTGGGGGTTTGGATGACTACTGGGGTAACCCGACGGCTGTAGCGGTTGTGGAGGCTAGAGTTGTAGCGCCCAGAGCTTTTATAGTGGGTAGTGGTGGTGTGAGGAACGGGCTTGATGTAGTTAAGGTTATAGCTCTCGGAGCAGATGTTGCTGGGATGGCTTTACCAGCCCTTAGAGCTCTAGTTAACGGTGGTTACGAGAGTTTAAGGAAGCTCGTATCATCGATAATATACCAGGTTAAGGTAGCAGTATTTCTAGCGGGAGGGCGTAGCGTTAGGGACTTATGGAAAGCCCCGGTGGTAGTCCATGGTAGGCTTAGGGAGGAGCTGGAGCTTAGAGGTGTTAATGTAGATGAGTATATAAGGGAGTACAGGCTTAAAGCCTTACTATGGAGGGTGAAGCGTGAAAGTAGATATTGAGTTGATGTTGGTGAAATACGCTAGGCTGGTAGACCACTTTATATTAGAACATCTAAGCGGAACACCGGAATCTCTATACCAAGCCGCACTACACCTTGTTAAAGCCGGTGGTAAGAGGCTTAGACCAGCAATAGCCATGCTGGTAGCTAACATGCTAGGGGGGATTGAGGCTGAGAGTAGAGCCCTACCCCTAGCCGCGGCAATAGAGGTTTCACATACCTTCACGTTAATACATGATGATATAATGGATAGAGACGACTATAGAAGAGGGGTTCCCACAGTCCACAAGTTGTGGGGTGAGAGCTGGGCTATACTAGCTGGAGATCTACTACACGCCTACGCCTACAAGTTCATTGTATCAAGTGTTGACCACGGGCTTTCGAAGAGCGAAGCCCATGAGGCTATGAAGGTTTTAACTACTGCTGGTATAAAGGTTTCTAGAGGCCAAGCATACGATCTCCTATTAGAGAAAACCCTAGATGTTACCGTTGCAGACTACCTAGACATGGTATATCATAAGACCGGGGCTATTATAGAGGCCTCAGCCAAGCTGGGAGCGGTGGCTGCGAGAGCCGAGTCCGAGGTGGTGGAGCTCCTAGGCCAGTACGGTAGCCTCCTAGGCGTGGCGTTCCAGGTGAGAGACGACTATCTAGGCATGTTCGGGGATCCTGAGAAGACGGGTAAGCCTATTTATAGCGACCTTAGGAGGGGTAAGAAGACACTCCTAGCTATCTACGCCCTTTCAAAACTAAAGGGTGAGGAGAGGGAGTTTCTCGTAAAACTCCTAGACCCCAATACCCCTAAGAGCTTGGAGGATCTAGAGCGAGGAGCTATGCTAGTGAAGGAGAGTGGCGCTGCTGATGAAGCCCTAAGACTTTCAAGGGTTTATGCAGATAGAGCTAAGGAGATCCTCCTAAGCCTGAGGAATGTGGTTAACGAGGATGCAAGAGAAGCTCTACTGGTTCTCACAGAGTACGCTATAACAAGGGATAGGTAGAGGTGTTGTTTTGCTAGAGTATAAACCTGAAGACTATCTATTCCCCGAGCTCTACGTGGAAGGAGGAGCAGGGGATTGCGTATCAGTAGACCTGAGTAGAGGTGTCTACTGGAGGGATTCTAAAGGGGCGTTATGCAAGGTTGTATACGAGGAGGGCTGGAAGCTCATAGTAGACCCCATTGAATCCACTGCCTCCAGAAGCTTCCTAACCATCGTGCCGTGGATGGAGTATAAGGGGGTTTACGTGAGTAGAGGGGCTAGAGTTGAGCTCATTGAAGTTAGAGGGGTTGAGGTTTACATCACCTCAAGGGAAGGTGCGGTTGTAGAGGAGGGTACCGTGATAGCCTACGTGTTAACGAGGAAGGGTGAGACTAGGACTAGGAGGGCTAGAACCAACGGTGTTATAGCTTATATAGCTTGGGAGCCATTAGTACCTCCACTATACGTTTTCGTGGTAACTAGAGATTATAGGGTTCTCGATGCGATTGAAGTTAAGGCTAACACTACAGTATAAACTTTTACTATGTGGAGATAGCTAGGTGGGGTGCAGGACTTTGAGTGGCATTGAGAGGGCCGTCTTAGGCTACGCCCTTAGGGATGCTGTTAAGCACGGGGGTAGGGCTAGAGTTGATAGTGTTATGTCCATGATCTTGGGCGACCGCCCGGAGCTTAGAGCCCAAGCCAGGGTTATAGTTGAGGTTGTTAGGAGGGTTGTTGACGAGGTTAATAGGATGAGCTTGGAGGAGCAGAGGGCTAGGCTTAAGGCGGAGTTCCCGGAGCTCCTAGAGGAGAGGGTTAAGGTTGAGGGGAGGGAGGTTCTCCAACCGCTACCCGGCGCTATTGAGGGTAAGGTTGTTGTCAGGTTTGCTCCTAACCCTGATTTCTACATACACCTTGGCAACGCCAGGCCCGCTATTCTTTGTAGTGAGTATGCTAGGATGTATAGAGGTAAGATGGTGCTTAGATTCGAGGATACAGATCCGAGGACTAAGACCCCGTTGAAGGAGGTCTATGATGCCATAAGAGGGGATCTAAGGTGGCTTGGCGTTGTATGGCATGAGGAGTACATTCAGAGCTTGAGGCTTAACATCTACTATGATATAGCTAGGGAGATGCTGAGGAGGGGGTGTGCCTACGTAGACCTCTGTGGGGATGAGAGTAAGAAGCTTCTATCAAAAGGCTCCTACTGCCCTGATAGGGATAGGGATCCAAGCTGGCATCTAGAGCAGTTCGATAGGATGCTTGAAGGTGCTTACAGTGAGGGGGAGGCTGTTGTTAGGGTTAAAACAGATCCAAGGCATCCTAACCCGAGTGTTAGGGACTGGGTTGCCTTGAGGGTGATTGACACCACCAGGCACCCTCACCCTATTGTCGGTAGCAAGTATATAGTGTGGCCCACCTACAACTACGCTGTAAGTGTCGACGATCACCTCATGGGGGTAACCCATGTAATTAGGGGGAGGGAGCACGAGGTTAACACTACCAAACAGTTGTACGTCTACAAATGCATGTCCTGGGAGCCTCCTGTCTTCGTGCACATAGGTAGGCTTAAGCTAGAGGGGTTCATACTTAGTAAGAGTAAGATTAGAGAGCTCCTAGCAAGAGAACCGGAGAAGTTCCTAGGCTACGACGACCCCAGGTTTGGGACCATAGCAGCTCTAAGGAGGAGGGGTGTACTACCTGAGGCTATAAGAGAGCTAATACTAAGCGTTGGAGCTAAGGAGACGGATGCAACAATAAGCTGGGCTAACCTAGCATCAATAAATAGGAGGCTACTAGACCCCATAGCCGATAGGATAATGTACGTAAGCAACCCGGAGGAGCTCGTATACGAGGGAGGCTGCGTAGACGCTGAAATCCCATACCACCCAGAGAGGCCGGAGAGGAGGACCATAAGGCTTTGCAACGGAGATGTAATCCTAGTAAACAGAGAGGATGTAGAGTTAAAAGAAGTAAGGCTTATGGGAGCTGTTAACGTTAAATTCGAGGGAGGTAAAGCGGTAATGACATCAAGAGATCTAAGATACGCTAAGGAGAAGAAGCTACAGATAGTACAATGGGTGCCCAAGAGGGATGCAGTAAAACTAACAATCTATAAACCAGAGGGGCTCGAAATGAAGAAGATCGAAGGATACGCTGAAAACACGTTAAAAGCCTACAAGGTGGATTCAAAACTACAACTGATAAGATTCGGGTTCATAAGAATAGATGAGATCGAGGAGGATGGAAGCTATAAGGCATTCCTAATACACGAGTAAAGGTGACCATATACGTCGACAGCTCCCCTATTCGATGAGCTTTACGAGAGGTATAATAGGTGGTTTGAGAGGAGCCTGGTGACAGCAGAGAATGAAGTTAAACCTGTAAAGCTGATGGTTAGCAGAGCTCCACGGCCCATACTAGAGGTTGGAGTGGGAACCGGGTACTTTGCAGGGAGGGTTGGAGCTGAAGCTGGCTTAGATCCCTCAATGAAAATGCTAACAGTGGCTAGGATGAGGAGGGTGGAGCTACTCGTTAGAGGGGTGGGAGAGAGCATGCCATTCAGAAGTGGGGTTATCGGAACAGTACTCATAGTGGTGACACTATGCTTCGTAGACGACCCAGCCCGAGTTCTCCAAGAGTCATTTAGGGTTTTAAGGGTGGGAGGTAACCTGGTGTCATGTATAGTTCCACGAGACACCCCTTGGGGTGACCATTATACTAAACTGGGCTCCGAGGGTCACCCCTTCTATTCTAAAGCCAGGTTCCTGACGCTGGGAGAGCATGAGGAGCTAATTGAGGCATCGGGGTTCAAGATAACACAGTCTATGGGTACTCTAAGCTACTCTCCCTTCGAAGAGCCTCGTTTAGAGGATCCATCCGACGAGGTTAAGGATAAGGGTTTCGTGTGTGTTAAGGCTACTAAGGGGGGTGGAGGGTGAGGTCTAGGATAGCGTATATATCATTAGGCTTGTGGGTTTTAGCACTAGTACTCCTCTCCACACAAGCTGTCAGGCTTGGTGAGAGGCTTACCTACAGTGAGGAGGCATTCCTCCCACGGGGTTCTGAGAGTTATGAGGGGCTTCTCCTGCTAGAGCGTTCCGGCTACTCTATTGGTGATACCCTTCTGGTCATATACTCGCCATGGGATCTCGGTGTTTCTAGGAGTGTTGAGGAGGGTTTGATGGAGGTTTTAGATGGCGTGGGCCTCAGGGGTTACGAGCTCGTAGGCCCCTATAGTGTCTACAAGCTAGTACTAGGCCATGTCGAGGGTAACCTTTCGAAAGCTCTTATCACAGCATTGGATCTCTATAGATCACTTGAGGAGGCTGGCTTGAAGGCCAGGGAGGCCTATGTTAGGGTTGAGGTTACATTAAATAGAACTTATGGTCTAGCTTCACTCTACTTAAACGCGTATAGGGAGGCTGTTGAGAGAGGCTTGGGGGATCCAGCGGAGTATGCTTATGAGAAGCTTAAACCCCTCATCCCCCAGGAGCAACGGGAGGCTTTGGAGTGGTTCCATAGACTGTTTAAGATCTACGTTGCCGAGATGAAACCTGAGGAGGCTGCTAGGAGAGCTATAGTGGATCTCGCTAGAGCCTACGACCCAAAACTAGCTGGGGTCGTGGAGGCCTTCGACCTACACAATTATAGCGACCCTAACGCTATAGCACGCTACGTTTATAAAGCTAGTGGTTTGGAGGAGCGTAATGTAACCCTCACATGGTTCCAGAGGCTCCTTGAGGATCCAAGGAGGGGGGCTCTTGAGTATGTGAAGTTAGGGTTAACGGCTAAGATTGACATGTGTATGGGCGGAGCTCTTGAAAATGCTCTAAACAAGTCGACAACTACAGGTTTATCATTAGATGATGCTAGGAGGATTGTTGGGGACGTGTGTAGAGGTTATGTCACCAGTATAGCTAGGTACCCCGATGTTATCCCAGATGCTGTTAGGAGGAGCCTTATATCAGAGCGTTACGCTATAGTCTACGTTTACTTCAACGAGTCCATCCCCATTGATATGTCACGTAGGTTACTTAATACCATTGACGGGAAGCTTAGAGGTGTTGTTGGGGAGCTCTACTACCATGGAACCCTAACCCTCTTCGCTGATCTAGGTGAGAGTACTGAGAGGGAGGTTAGGAGGATTGATGTCGCCACGGCAGCCCTAGTTATAGGGCTTCTAGTAGTCCTCCTAGGTAGCATCGCCTCCCCGATAGTGATCCTCGTCTCCACAGCATTATCTCTAATAGTGGCAATGGGCCTTCTAAGTGTTGCGGCCTTGTACGTAGATGTCTACTATTTAGCCAGGGTTGTTATGATACCCGTTGTCTTCGGTATAACCGTTGACTACTGTGTATTCTACCTATTCAGGGTTGTCGAGGAGAGGTCTAAGGGTTATAGTTGGAATGAGGCTGTATACCAGGCTTGGAGGAGGGCTGGGAGGGCTCTAGCGCTTGGTGGTGTAGCCGTAGTCCTAGGCTTCACGGCCTACGTACTCACACCACAGGAGGCGTTGAGGGGTATAGGTTTGGCCCTAGCTATAGCTGCTGCAACATCATTCCTAGCAAGCTACACGCTCCTACCAGCAATACTAGTGGTCGTCGGGGAACGCTGGGTGTTCTGGCCGGCTAGGAGCCTGAGGCTACCGGCAGCTAGACAGGGGGTTCTGTTGAGGAGGGTTGCCGGGGTTAGCTTAAAGCTCTCACCGTTGATAACAGCGGCTACGCTAGCCATAGTCTTAGGCCTCTCACTCTACCTAGCCTCATCACCTCCATCAGCTAACGTCTACCTAGGGTTACCACCATACTCCTACTTCGTAGAGGCTTCGAGGGTGCTCTACACAGAGTTCTCGAAGGACGTGTTCTCAAGAGCCTACATAGTAACCAGGCTCGACAACCCAGAGTTGATCGTGGAGGAGCTCGGGAAACAAGGCTTGATAGCCGGGGATGTGTTGATAAGCAGGGGTAACGGCTACACAATACTAAACGTAGGACTCCCAGTAGACCCCCTCGATGATAGGGTTTTCGAGCTATTAGAGAGCATAAGGGGTACCATTAAAGCCCTCGACGGGGAGTCTATGGTAACAGGGTTCACAGCCCTAAGGGTTGACGCTGTCGACTCCATAATGTCGAGTTACTTTAAGACAACACTACCACTAGCATTAGCGCTCATAATAGCCTACCTCATAGCAGGCATGGGGTCGGTGTTGGTGCCAATAAGGCTAGCTGTAACGGTAATCTTCAGTGCGGTGTTAAGCCTAGCAATAACGACAATAGCCTTCCACCACCTAGTAGAAACCCCGGCCTACGGCTCCCAGATAAGATCCCCGATATACTGGGTAACCCCAATAGTAGTCCTAGGCCTCATGATAACCCTGGGGATGGACTACGATATATTCCTAACATCGAGGATAAGAGAGGAGTACGAGAGGGGAGGGGATCAGGATAGAGCGATACTGGAGGCCGTGGAGAAGACGGGGGTCTCGATAACGGTGTGCGGCCTCATACTAGCAGGGGCATTCTCATCACTACTCCTAACGGAGATAACACTATCAAGGCAAATAGGGCTAACAGTAGCAACATCAATTCTAGTAGATACATTCGTAGTAAGACCGGTGATAGTACCAGCCATAATGTCACTGCTAGGAAGATACAACTGGTGGCCTGGAAGAGGGCTTATAAGGAAGTGGGATTAGGGGGTGTTAACAGCACTTAAATAATAGCCCCCAAGCTTAGGTCTGGGACCACCGTTCTCTTCACGAGATCCCAGTTCCTCTTTATTACGTCAACTGGGGGGTTTTCGTAGTAGTTGTAGGAGCCCACCGTCTCCTTCACAATGTCTACTGGGAGCTCTAGTAGGTTTGCGTAGGCTCCCACATCGTAGGCCTCCCTCCTCACACTGGTTATAGCCTCCTCTAGAGCTCTCGCTATGTAGTTTACGTGGTCTACTACGCTTTCATGTGCTCCTAGGAGGCAGCATAGCTCTACATCACAGCTTGTAGCTTTAAGCCCACCCCTCCTCCCTGTGGATGCGTAGGGCTCCCATACAACCCCGTACCTGGACTCCCCCTCCTGGACGCTTCTGAGTATCTCCCCTCCACTACTCTTATACCTCCTAGGCCCCTCAAGTCTCGTTTTCTCAGCGCACATCTCCATTGTTGAAGCCATTGTCGTCGAGTGCCCCTCCCCAGCTCTCCCCTCTAGTATGAAGGCTCCTCCGTAGCTACCGCCACCCGCTATCCTAACCCTCCCCGAGCTCAGCCTATGGGCTAGGATTAGTGTTGGTAGGGGTACCATTGCAAGTTGAACTCTATTTCCAGCTAGATCTAATGCTAGCTTGAACGCCTCATCGTAAACCTTGATCCTAACATCAACAAACCTGCTCTTGAGGAACCTTGTGAACCCTAGTATGTAGGGGTACTCGCTAGCTCTAAGCAAGCCTACCGTGAGGAACCCTGGGGGCACCCTCTCGTAAAGCCTATAGGCTATAGTAACCCCTCCAACCCTCCTAACACCAACCAAACCCATATCCTTGAGGTTTGCTAGCCTCCTCCAAACCATGCTCTTAGATCTACCGAGTTTAACTGATATGTATGAGAGCGTAGCGGGGCCTTCGAGCTCCAGTAAGTCGAGTATCTCCAAATCAGTACTATCAATAGGCCACCTGGATATCACCCCAAACCTCCAATTTATATTGGGTAGGGTGTGCTTATAATATTTCAGTAAAACAACAGTTATAGATTTTAAGCCTGAGAACAACCGTTCTTTATCACAGTGGTTGCTTTGAGAGCCTACGAGGTTGCAGCCCTAGTATCGCTAGTGCTACTAATCTTAGCTTACGCAATCCCATACACACTGCTTAGAGGCTCGAAGGGCTGAGAGCTCTACACGTTTTGGACACTATTATAGATCATAGCTCTCATAGCCTCATGGGCGGGCGTTAGGTCTTGGAGGCAAGAGCTCTCATAGGCCTTACAATGCTAATAGCATACATACTACTAGGCCTAGCTATAGCCTTCTACAGCAGGAGGTTCCTGAAGCCCTGTGAGGTCGACTTCTACATTGCATCCCATAGGCTTGGGGTTTGGTGGCGGCTCTAACATAATCTGCTACAACCTACAGTGCTTTCATGATGGTCGGCCTCGTTGGCCTGGCTTACGCTACAGGTGTTGGAGCCCATGGCTTCGAGCTAGCCTACTACACATAGCAACCTTAGCGCTCCTAACATACTTCGCCCCAAGGGTCTGGGCTAGGGCTAGGAGTAGGGGTTGGGTTAGCCCTGCTGAGGCACTCTCAGATCACTATGGATCGAAGCTTGTTGGAGCTCTAACGGTCCTAGTGTACCTCGCGTCATTGATACCGTATACTTCGATACAGGTGATTGGGGTTGGGCTTGTGCTATCACAGCTCATGAGTGGGGAGGGCTACTATGTCATAGGCATCCTACTAGCATCAGTCCCGATAGTAGCCTGGAGCCTTATAGCTGGAGTGTGGAGTGTAGCTTTAACAGATGCATTCCAAGGCCTCTGGATGCTCTTAGCAGGACTACTCTACCTAACGTGGCTTGCTATAGTGGTCGTGGGGAGCCTAGGCCTTGGCGGGGTTACAGCGATCCTATCGGAGAAGGGGTTGCTAGGGCTAACAGGCTTCTGGTCTTTCCACGTATTCCTAGCGTTTCCCCGCTAACGGTATTTCCGTTAGCGGGGTTGGGCCTTGGTGTGAGATCATTAGCTTCACCCACACCTCATGGGCCCCCGTCGAGCCCAACGCCACGGGGCTCCCATCTGAGTAGGCCTACCAACAGCCCCCCTCACCGCAGCGCGGATCACCAGGGGGCTGTACCCATTAATCCTCTCCCCTCCAAAGCTTAAATACCTACTGTTTGGCCATAGAACTGTGGCAACCTCCCACACGATCTTCGACAGCTCACCCAACACGTTATACCATGTATCTACAGCTATCTAAATCTACCGTCAGCTCCGTAACAGCCTTCACGATACCGTGGGTTTTCTTCGCAATGGTGCACCCTCAGGTCGTTCAGAGGATCTACATGCCTAGGGATGAGGGTAGCCTGGCAACGATGATTAGGGGGTTCGCTGTGTTCGGGCTGTTGTACACCGTGCTTGCAACGCTCATAGGGCTACTAGCGAGAGCTGGGGCTGAGGCGGGGGTGCTACCGTATGTGGACCCGGCTAAGAGGGATCTTGTCACACCAACGCTACTATCCATAGCCAACCCGGTGCTCTCAGCAATAGTGTTCACGAGCATAGCTGTCGCAGCGATAACAACGGCTGACAGCATAATACTAACCCTGGCAAGCGGCATATCAAGAGACCTAGCTTATAGACTGGAGGAGAGGCTTAGACTAGTAGCAGGGTACACTAGCATAATAGCCTTCACAGTGGTAACATTGATGGTAGCGTACCTAAGGCTAGGGTTCATAGTAGACCTAGTGGTTCTAACAAGCCTAATGCTTCTAGCAATAGCACCAGTAACACTAGCATGCTGGCTGAACATAAGAGCCCCACCGTGGGCCGCCCTAGCCTCTATAGCCTTAGGCTTCCTAGTAGTAGTAATAGCAATAGCAGAGAACATTGTGAGACCTACAAGAGCCCTACTCGAAACACCACTAGGGATACCAATAGCTGTACTAGTACTACTAACCTCAACCACCATACTACTACTTGGAGCTCTAATCCAGAAGGCTAGAAGATAGCCTTGTAACCCCTAGATTTCATGAAATCAAATATTGAATATAGTGAGTTAAAACTTGCAACTTGAATCTAGGTGATCCTTGGAGCTCCTAGAGAGGATAAATGCAATAGCACACTTTCGACTATAGCTTGAGAATTTCATAGACGGTTAGCGAAAAGCATAAATAGGGGGTTACCTTACTAGTTACTGTAGTCGAGTTCGGGTGACGTCTATGGGGGAGAGGGATCCTGAGGGCTCTGGGGATTTTGTTGAGATCTATGGTGAGTATGTTAAACCGCTTGACCTGGCTATCGCGTTCCTCGTAACGATCGTTGGTGGGGCCGTCTTCTACGTGGTGGCTCCCACGTTTCTAAGCTTTATAAGTATGCCTGAAGCTACTAGAGCTCCTCTCTCTATTACCATTGGGTTGATAGGTGCTAGCATTGGGTTCCTGGTAACCCTGCTCTTCATTAAGCCTAAGAGGGTTGTCGTTGAGGGTTGAGGTGAGTTGATAGGCTTTGAGACGTTGTTGTTAGTGGTTATCCTCTCCGTTATCTCAGCTCTAGTCTACGTAATAGTAGGCATCCTACCTGGAACCGATGAGACTGCTACTATGGCACCTATAGCTTTAGCACTGCTAATTGCAGGTCTTGACCCGATCCTCGTGCTAGCATGGTTTATGGCCTCCATAGTGGCCTTTAAGACAGCTGATGCCGTCCCAGTCGCTCTAGCAGGCATCCCCGGGGGTGTCATGGCCGTACCACAGGTCCCCGATGCTGTTGAGGCTAAGAGGGCTGGTAAGGCCGATGTTATACTGAGGAAGGGTATAACATCTAGTATGATAGCCAGCTTCGTGGCCTTAATTTTAGTCCTCGTTCTAGCCTTCTACCTCAAGCCTCTCGGAGACTTCCTTAACACCAAGGATGTAGTATATGGTGTCTCCGTACCACGCTGGTTCTGGCTCCTAATGGCAGGACTCCTAGTGCTAGCGCTCACCTCTAGGAATAGGTTGCTAGCACTCCTAACAATACCGGCTTTCGCAATACTAATACAGGGGCTTAGGCTAGCCTATGATAAGACAGCCATCATAAGCTTCTTCCTAGGGATAACCATAGGGCCTCTAGTCATAGAGCTATTAGAGGTTCTAAGCGGGTACGCTAGGGATAGGGTTAGGAGAGGGTATTTGAATGTCAAGCTTGAACCGGTAAGCAGTATACCATTAAACCCCTTGAGACACCTTAGCAGGGAGGAGCTAGGCCACGTGCTCCTCTGGCCCCCGATTACATCAATCCTAGCTATGGTCATGTCGCCGGTAGGCCTAACAATACTCGTAGGGGATTTATTAAAAGGTTTGAAGAGAAACCCGCTGGAAGCATCAATACTAGCTTACACCGTTAGAGATGGGGTTAAGAACGCTACGTACATAGGAGGTCTGCTAATACCACTACTCGTCATAGGAGCCCCAACAGGCCCAATGTCAGCAGGGCCCGGGCTACCATTCTTCACCGAGATCAAGGGGGTTGTGCCTGCAAAGTATATAATGGCTAACCACAGCTACCTAGAGATAGCGTTAACACTACTACTATCAACAGCGGTAGCAATGCTAGTAGCGTACCCGATGCTCATAAGGTACTCTAGGAAGCTAACACTCCTAGTATTCAAGACGATACCAGCAGAGTCCCTATACGGTCTATTCCTAGCAATAGTAGTACTGCTAGCGTACTATGATGCCGGCTTGAGAGGAGTGCTAGGGGTCTTCATGGTAAGCATCGTGTCAGGGATACTCTGGAGGAATGGAGTATCACTAGGAGTACTCTTCATGACGCTAGTGGCGGCACCAACACTCTTCGCCTTCATAAAACTAGTATAGAGCATACTTAGAACCCCGCCTTCTCCAATCCTTTCTCTAATCACACATATACCCTATGGTGTGCACTAAGGTAACCTAAGCTACCCTGATCTCAGAAGAGCTCTTATTGATGCTAGCAGCCGAGGCCTAGGAGCTCTACAAGGTAGTTCTCAAGCTTCTTCAAATCCTCGCCTTCAACCTTGAACTTAATCCTCTCCCTCTTAGCCTCTCTAACCCTGGGTAGAGCTAGCATATTACACCACCGCAAATATAGTATAGTAGTCTAAGCCTAATAAAGGGGTGCCCTGGCCCCCCATCGTCAGAAGTCTAATTCTAAACAGTATTATACACCTAGTTCCACGTAGGACCCCCTATAGGCGTCCTAGAACCTCCGGCTTCAACTTCTCAACTATGACACCCCACCTTGAAATCTTATAGAGCTTCCTTGATAGCCTGTGAGCCTCGTAGAGCGGTTGGGGTAGGCTTGGTAGATTGAGTAGTGACTCAACGTATATCCCGGTGGAGCTCTGAATATACCCTAGGAGAG
>Ga0080007_1109986_pt1 | contig 40198 bp, 35 predicted proteins | sample OctOCTMetagenome_FD_69210 | JGI IMG/M metagenome (GOLD analysis project Ga0080007, IMG submission 69210) | Hot spring and microbial mat streamer communities from Octopus Spring Streamers, Yellowstone National Park, USA - OCT_B (SPADES... | ecosystem: Environmental > Aquatic > Thermal springs >...
AGGAGTGGGCGAAGTAGTTCCATTGCAGCCTTCATTGCTCTTGCCGCCACCAAAACTTCAGGGACGAAATACTCGCCGTTTTTGAATTTTTCGCCCACCACGCTCATGCCCGCAATTAAACCTTCGTCCAAAATTCGCTTTGCTGGGACGCCAGCATCAATCAACTTTTTCGTCAACTCAACGGCATCGTTTCGTTTGCCGTTAATAATGGCTTCAGCAAGGGCTTGCAGTTCCGCTTCCATCTCCCACGCACCTCCTGATTTTTGTTGGCACGATAAGGCGCAAATTTTGCCCTATGCATTTTAGCGCTAAAGTTAAGCAGAAGTTGTGTTGACAAGGCAGGGGCGGGTGTCAGGTTTTCTCCCGCCCCTTTGACCCTTTCAAGCGGAGCGCTTTAACCCCAAAGCGAGAAGCAACTTTTGAAGTCCATTTGAAGGAGCATGTTCCTGACGAAGCGCACGGAGACCACGAACCATGATTCGCTCAACAAGCCACAAACGAGCGTCTCCGCAACAGAGCCGTAAGGTGCGAAACAACGAAACGAACCATCTCATCGCCGATGCACCTCAGGCGATTGTGATTGAAGTTGCCAAAGTGGCTCGTTCACCTGTTTCGGTCTCAGCCACTAAGGTGACAGGGTAAGTCCCGGAAGGCGCATCCCAAGGGACTTGTTCGCTCAGTTCAAACTCCGTTTCGCTGACTTTTCGGAAAGTTACGGTTGAGCCGTCAGGCAACAAGGCGTAAACTCTCCGAACTGGAGCGTCCGCCTCAACGCGACACTTCGCGTGGGCTGAACTCCCAGGACGCAAAGGTGACGGAGTAACGGTCACTTCAGCGATTCGCACAGCCATCTTCAACACCTCCTGATAATTCTTGCCCATCGCCCTAACAGGCTCTGGAATTACATCGCTTAGCAGTTCCTTCAATTTTTGGCGAGCAAAGAACAGCCGCGACTTCACTGTCCCTGCAGGAACTGCGATAATCTTCGCAATCTCGCTCACGGAAAAGCCCTGCACATAGTAAAGGACGAAAACCTCCCGGTACTCTGGGTCGAGGCGATAAATTGCCCAGCGAAGCAAAACTGCCTCCAGGTTTTGGTTTGCTTGCTCATCAGGCATGTCAACGATTTTGTCCAATGGCACAAATTCGCGTCGGGAGCGAAGCCAGTGGGTGTATTCGCGGTAGGCGATGGAGTGAAGCCAAGTGGAGAGCGATGAATCGCCGCGAAAACTTGGCAACGCCTCCCACGCCCGAAGGAAAGTTTGCTGGGTCAAATCCTCAGCGTCTTCTTTGTTCCCGGTCAAGTTCCGCAGGAACCGAAAAATTGCCTCATAGTGCTCAATGACGAACTGCTCTCCAGCCGCTTCGTCGCCGCTCAAAATTCTCTGCACCAACCGTTTGTCCTTCCAGTGTCTCATCGCCCTCGCCTGCCTTCCACCAATTTAGAGCCGCCGCTGAAGCGAATGGTTCAAATCGGGGTGAGCATAAAAAATCTTGCGAATGTGGTCAATCACACGCAAAATTTCCAAGCGTAGCGAGGGATGCTTTGCGGATACAAAAGAAAAAATGGCTGGGGCGCCTGGCATCGAACCAGGGACCTCGGGATCCAAAGTCCCGCGCGCTACCAACTGCGCCACGCCCCAGCGGCAAGGAAATTTATAACACGCTTTGGCGCTTTTGTGAAGGGATTGAAATTGGGTTTGGGAGGGTGAGACTGCTGCCGAGCAGATTGAGTGCCTGCCTTCAATGGTTGAGGACGATGAACTCGTTGGCAATGGGAAGCCCCTTGTCCCTCAAGCGTCGCTCCTCTTCTTCCGCCTTTGACTCCAGCAATTCGCGATGTTTCGCATAGTAATCCAACGCTTCATAAACCGCATCAACGGGCAGGTCAAAACCCTGAGCAACCTCTTCAGGAGTCATCTTGTTTGCCCACATCCAACACAAAAGTTGCCAGACAGTCATGTTGCGACCTTTAATCCAAAGTTGCTTCCGCCACGAGTGAGGGCGTGGCTCCAAGTAGCGGTAAGTCACTTCGGTCGTTTCTGCCATAAAGCATCACCTGCCCAACAGTGAAACGCAGCCGAAAAGTTGCTGTGGTGTTTGAAGTTACTGGCTTGTAATCCAAAGGGCGAAATCGCGCTCCAAATCGGGTAAACTAAGGAGCAACCTACCTTGACGGCACTGGGCTTGCCAATTTGATGCCACCGTTCCCTTCCATGTGTCCCACAAGACGACGCGATATTTGCCGTCTTTAAGCCCCAAAACTTCGAACCTCAAGCCCTTGATAGGCTTCAACTCGCTTTTTGTCTCTTGTTCGCTCTTCCTTTCGTTCTGGAAGTTGCTCTGCTGGTTGTGCACCCAAATCAGTGCTGTCGTTTCCGTCTGAATCCCAACAATGTCAACCTCAGGGAACTTCAGGTCACGGTAAGGCGAGAAGCGAATTTGTGTGATGGTGCACCAGTCAGCGCCTTGATTGTCAACCTCAATCGTGTGCTTGCCTTTCGGCACGGGCACAACGAACTCTCGGTCGTAAACATAATCCCACTTCCGCCACTGCTCAATCCATCGCTTTTCTCGGTAACTCCCCTCTCGGTAAATTCGCCCTTGTTCGTCCTTTCGCTCTTGCCCTTCAGGTAACTCCTGTCGCCAAACTTCCTTGCCGTCAATGCGGACAATCAAAACTGCTCCCGACGAAACTGTTCCAACTTGGATTGCCATCACTCCGTCTTGCGGGAAGTCCACGACAAACTTAGGCGGTCTGTAAAGGTCGGGTTTGCTGGGCGAGAAAAGGAACACGCTTGTCTCTCCGTTGCTTTCAACTTTGCCGTTGCGGTGAAGCACGAAAGTGTCACCTGTCGGTCGCTGCCAACCAAGCGTTGGCGTGAAAACGAAATCGCCAAATTGTTGCTCAAGGGACGGAACATCGGCGATGGGGTCAGTGTGCCTCAATGGTCGCCAATTTTGTAGCCATGCCCTTCCGACCAATCGCACGAATCCGGCGACGGGGCGGAAGTGATGCCACAAGTTCAAGCCATCAATGTAGTTGTCCCAATACCAAACGCAAGCCGTTCCCATTCCGCCGCTCATCAGCGATGCCCATATGCCGTTGTGCCAATGTAGTGCGTTACCTTTCGGGTCATAAGTTAAGTCGCTGGTTCTCCAATCTATGCCAAATTCGCCGAGCAAAAATGGCTTACGGTAGCGCTCAAGGTGGTGGCGATGGATATTGACAATTGTCGTCACGCAATCCCGTTGGCTGCCGTCGCCATACCAGTGAGTTTGCGAAAAATCCATCTCGGGCAACTGCCAAACTTCATCATCGCCGTAAGTCGTCGTGAGCAAGTGACCGTAAGGGTCAATGCTGCGGACGAACTGAGCCATCTCCTTTACCCAGTGGGCAGGGGCATGAACTTCGTTCCAAAACTCAAACGCCAAAACATTAGGGCTGTGAGCATATCTGGCGATGATGTAGCGAAGCCGTTGCTTGTAAAATCGCCTCGCCTCAGGGTTGGTCCAGAAATCAGCAGGTTTGTCGCAAGGACCACCATTTTTGCGGTTGTATGGGTTTTTGTCCCAAGCCTGCTCACCGAAGTAAAGTTGCCTGTCCGCCAATTCGCCGTGATAGCCGAGACACAACATCAGGTAGATGCCGTTTCGCTCTGCGATACGGATGAGTTCATCAATTCGCCAAGCGTTGTCAAGGGCATATTTGCCAAGCCCAAGATACACGCCGTTTCCGTCACCGGGAGTCCACTCAAGCCCCATGTTCCAGCGGACGAGCCAAATTCGGGCAAAGTTAGCGCCGTTCTTTCGCATCGCTTCAAACCATCGCTCGTAGGCGCTCAAGTTGTTCCCTGACCAACAGACATTCAAGCCGACAGGGATGAAGGGCGTTCCGTCTTCAAACTGCAAATGCCAAAACCTGCCCCGTCGCACAAACCCTTTCGCATGTGGATTTGGCAAAACTTTCAGCGTTAACCACTGCGATGTCACTTGCTGTTTCCCCTGTCCCTTGTCCCCTGTCCCGTGTCCCATCGCAACGATGCGGTAGCGATAAGTCCCAACTTCCATCGGCGTGAAACGAACGGCGAAATAGGGTGAGCCAACTTTCCGCAAAATTTCCCTGCCATCTCTAACCACCCGCTCAAAGTCTTGAGTGAAGAAGCCGGGCACGGTGATGCGCTTGCCTGAAGGGGCAATGAATTCGGCTTCGACACTGATTTGCTCTGGGTCAAAAGGATTGTCGTAGGTGGCATCCAAGTCAATTCGCACCTCAAGCAACTCATATCGGCGCAAACTTTGGGCGTTGGGCGTAATCGCTTTCAACCGAAGCGGTGCTCGTTTTTGAAGAGTGAAAGTTCGCTCCCGTTCCGCTCGTTCTTTCACTTCCGAAACCCACTTCTTCGCATCCTCAGCGCTCAGCGCCACTAACTTCAACTTTGAAGCCACTTTTTCGCCAACGCGTAACTTCCCGAACTTCAGGTGCAACTGCAACTCAAAGGCGTTCATCCCAAAGCGTCGGTCATCTTGCAAGTTGATGCCGGCGAGGTTGCTTTCCCGCAAGTCAAAAAGCAACGCCCCAGACTGCAACGCCCACAGGAAATGCGAGACTTGGCTTCGCCCGAAAAGGTGGTAGGGTTCGGGGAGAGTTTCGGGGAAGTTGCCGCTCCAAACCTCATGGTTGAACTCGTCAAAAGCAACCCAAATCGCTTTGCCAGCGGCGACTTCCGTCGGCAAAAAGCAGCGAAGCATTAAGGTCTCAAGCGAAACCTCTGTCCTCGGTCGGAACTCATAAGTCAAGACGATTTCGTTTGCCTTGACGGTTGCCTTCTGGACGAAATCAACCTCTGCGCCATCGCCGCGCAAAGTTCCGCTCCAAACTTGTTCGCCGTTGGCTTTGAAAGTAATCTTGACAGTTTCTGGGTTAAGTTGGTCGGCGTAACTGCCTTGCCAACCGGGCTTGACGAGGACGACGCCGAAATTTTGAAGGAGCAGGGAGTTGGCAAAAGACAAGCGGCTGATTGCCCCTGTGGGTGTGAAAGACCATTCAGGCTTTTGCCCATCCAAACAAGCCAACATTGCGACGGAAGCAAACAACACCCACATACCCTCTCACCCCTCAGTCAAAGTAAAGGGCGGCTCGGGTTGAGCCGCCCGAAACTCCACACGGAAAGCGGCAAAGGTCTCAGGTCGTTCCGAGCCTCACAAAAATCACGATGCTGCCTTTGCTTTTTCGCCCTCCCAATCGGCGATGCCCTTTCGGACTTCTTCCGCACTCTGGTGAAGGGCTTTCAGTTCTTCCTCGGTCAGTTTCAGTTCCACGATTCGCTCCACGCCGTTTTTGCCCAAAATGACGGGCACGCCGATAAAGACATCGTTCAAGCCATACTCGCCTTTGAGAAGCACGCTGCAAGGCATGAGCCTCTTCTTGTCCCGGACAATCGCTTCAACCATCTCGGCGACTGCTGCTCCCGGTGCGTAATAGGCGCTGCCTGTCTTGAGCAGGTTGACAATTTCTGTGCCAGCCTTTCGGGTTCGGTCGTTGATTCGCTCAATGGTTTCAGGTAGCAGAAGTTCTGTGATGGGAACTCCTGAGACAGTTGTGTAGCGCGGCAAAGGCACCATTTGGTCGCCGTGTGAACCCAAGACCATTGCTTGCACATCCTTCACCGAAACGCCGAGTTCCTGTGCGACGAAGTAGCGCATCCTGATTGAATCCAAAACCCCAGCCTGCCCCATGACCCGCTCGCGAGGGAAACCAGTGACCTTCCAAGCCACATAGGTCATGACATCAAGGGGGTTGGTCACGACGATGACGATGGAGTTGGGGGCTAACTCACGGATGTGGTTTGAAATGGTCTCCACGATGCCTGCGTTGGTCATGAGCAAGTCCATGCGGGTCATCCCCGGCTTTCGCGGGACACCGGCGGTGATGACGACGACATCGCTGTCTTTGATGACACTGTAATCGTTCGTTTTGCCGACAAGCGCGACATCAAATCCGTCAAGGGGTGAAGATTCCGCCATGTCCAACGCTTTCCCTTCGGCGACAAACTCCACGACATCAACGAGAACGATGTCGCCCAACTCCTTTTGAGCCATCTTCAACGCGGCTGATGACCCAACCATCCCTGCACCTACAACAGCAATCTTGGGCTTCCCCAACATCTTGCATCCTCCCCCTTCGTGAGTGCGTTATTCTCAGCGGCATTCAGCCGCTTCCCGACTTGATTGTTCGCTCCGTAACGCCCTTGCCTTCCCTTCGCCCCTCAGACAATCTCCAACATTCGTTCAATTGCCCTACGGGCTCGGTCAGCAATTTCGGGCGGAACAGTGACCTCATAGACCATATCGCGCAAACTGCGGTAAACCTTGGGCAGCGTGATGGTCTTCATGTATTCGCAGATGGCATCTTCCTTGACTGGCACGAAACGCTTGTGAGGCGCTTCCTTACGCATGCGGTGCAAGATGCCGACCTCTGTGGCGACAAGGTGGGTTGGGGCGGGCGAAGTGCGGACATGGCGAACCATCCCACTGGTGCTGTAAACGAAAGTTCGGTCAGCAGGCAATTCACCTTCAGCAAGGGCATACATGCACTGACTTATGCAACCGCATTCGGGGTGAAGGAGCAGGTCAGCATCAGGGTAGCGGTCAAATAAGCCTTGTATGTCTTCTGGACGGATGCCCGCATGGACATGGCACTCTCCAGGCCAAAGATACATCCTCCGTCCAGTCATTCGCTGAACATAAGCGCCCAAAAACATGTCTGGCAGGAAAAGGATTTCTCGGTCAGGCGGTAACGATTGGATTACCTTGACAGCATTGGCAGAAGTGCAGCAATAATCCGCTTCAGCTTTTACCTCCGCTGTGGTGTTGATGTAGGCGACGACGATGGCATCGGGGTGTCTTTCTTTCCAGCGACGAACTTGCTCGGCGGTAACTGTCGCCGCTAAGGAGCAACCTGCCTCGGGGTCGGGAATCAGCACTTTTTTGTCGGGGCAAAGGATGGCAGCAGTTTCAGCCATGAAGTGGACGCCGCAAAAAACGATGACATCGGCATCGGTTTGTGCTGCTTGGCGGGACAACTCCAAAGAGTCGCCAACGAAATCGGCAAGGTCTTGAATAACTGGCAACTGGTAGTTGTGAGCCAAGATGACAGCGTTTCGCTCCTTGCGCAACCGATTGATGCCCTCAATAAGTTGCTCTTCGGTCATGTTCCGTATCTCTTCGTCCTGCTCAACCGCCCTCGTCGCCTCAGTATCCGCAACTGAAGGTCTCTGCTTGACAGGAAGCAAGTCTGTCTCCAGCATGTCGGATCAACTCCTTCGCAGAGCGAAACACTGATTTGCCGTCTATAAAGGATAGCGCAGTTGCGTTTACTCAAAGAGCGTCACGGTAACGGTTGTGCCTGCTTCAAGGTGAGTCACTTCTTCTGGGATGACGATGAAGCCGTCGGCGTGGGAAAGGCTGGTGATGGTTGAAGATTCCTTGTAAGCCCTTTCAGCCCATCCGTTTCGGAGCCTGACAGTGAAAAACTGCCGCAGACCTTCAATTGACTTGACATCTTGGGCAAGTTTAGCCTGAACGGTTTTGGGCTTCCATTCAGGCAGGCGAGCCAATTTGCGAAGGACGGGGACGAGCAAAACATGAGCCATCATGAGGCAAGAAGTCGGGAAACCGGGCAAATTGATGACCAACTTCCCATCCACAACTGCAGCCAAAGTTGGGCGACCGGGACGAGTGGCAAGACCGTGAAAAAGGAGCGTCCCCCGCTCGCCGATCAGGCGTGGCAATATGTCTCGTTGCCCGATTGAACTGCCGGCAGTAAAGACAACCATGTCAGCGTTCTCAACGGCATCTTCAAGGGCATCTTGCAACGATTTCTCATCATCGGGCACAATGTCTTTTAGCCAAGGTTCGCATTCATGTTGGCGCATCAACGAAGCGAGCGTGTAAGAGTTCATGTCGTAAACTTGTCCCAACCGCAAAGGTTCGCCGGGCTTTGCAACTTCGCTGCCAGTCGGGATGACAGCGATTTTGGGACTTGCATAGACGGGGACATTTTCCAGACCCAATCCTGCCAACACCCCAATTCGCGCTGGGGTGAGCAATGTCCCCTCGGTAAGAACTGTCTCGCCGACTCGTATATCTGCGCCTCGTTCGTCAATGTTTGCGCGCTTGGGATAGGCTTTAAGAACAAGCACCAAATCGCCTTGCCTTTTCGTGTCCTCAACAGGCACAACGCAATTTGAGCCTTTGGGAATAGGTGCTCCGGTGGCTACTTCAAAGCAGGTTCCATCAGTCACTTTTGCGTTTGGTGGTTCATCGCCCGCAAGCACTTGCCCGATGACTTTTAACGCGATGGGGTTTTCAGGAGACGCTCCGGCGATGTCCTCTGCCCGAACGGCGTAGCCGTCCATTGCTGCCCTGTCAAAAGGCGGGACATCAAAAGGAGCAACGATGTCCTCAGCCAAAACGCGGTAGCCACACTCTGTCAAGGCAACTTTTTCTTTGCGCTCTGTCGGTTTGGCGGCATCCATCAGTTTCTCCAACGCCTCATCAAATCTCGTCAGCGGCTTGCCTCCAAGGTAGTAGCGCATAACGCTTTCTCCTTTCCATGTCCCTTGTCTCATGTCCCCCCTGTCCAAAGATTAAGGTGCAATGCCTCCGCACCACAGCCCAGTGCGCTCATCCAAGTTGAACATCAGGTTGAAACACTGAACGGCGTTCCCTGAAGCGCCCTTGACGAGATTGTCAATCGCAGAGAGAGCGATGACCCTTTGGGTTCTCTCATCCACGACGACGGAGACATCGCAGAAGTTGCTCCCGACAACCGCTTTAACTCGCGGCAGTTCGCCAATTTCAAGCAGGCGAACGAAAGGTTCGCGGGCGTAATCCAACTCGTAAACTTTGTGGACATCTTCCGTGCTCAACGGTTCTGTCAATCTTGCGTATGCGGTGGTGAAAATCCCGCGAACCATAGGGACAAGGTGCGGCGTGAAAGTCAGGCGGATTGATTCGCCTGCCAGTTCCGAAAATTCCTGTTCCATCTCAGGCGTGTGCCTGTGGTTCGCGACGCCGTAAGCCCTAAAGTCTTCGTCCAACTCTGTGAACAGGTAACCGACTTCAAGCCTTGAGCGCCCCGCACCTGAGACACCCGATTTGCTGTCAATCACGATGCTGTCCAAGTGAACCAGTTTCCGTCGCAGAAGGGGCGCCAAAGCAAGCAGGGCTGAGACGGGATAGCAACCGGGATTGGCGACCAATCGTGCGTTGCGAATTTGCTCCCGGCGAATTTCCGGCAATCCGTAAACCGCTTCGGCGAGCAAGTCTTTTGCGGAATGGGATTTGCGATACCACCGTTCATAAGTTTCGTGGTTGCGAAAGCGGAAATCTGCGGATAGGTCAATCACCTTGACACCTTTTTCAAGCAACTTCGGTGCAAGTTCCATTGCAACTCCGTTGGGGACAGCCAAAAAGGCAGCATCAACGCCGTCAAGCAGGCTGTCATCGTATGGGACGCATTCAAGTTTCGTGAGACCTCTCAGGTGCGGGTGAGCCTTATGGAGCGGAAGTGCATCTTCCGAAGACAAACGGAGCAAGGCAGCAATTTCTGCATTAGGGTGCTGAAGTAGCAGCCTCACCAGTTCGCCCCCGGTGTATCCTGTCGCCCCGATAATCGCGACTTTGAGTTTCCTGCTTTCCATGCTTCGTGCCTCCTTGACTGCCAAAGAGTTTGAAAATGCGGTCACTTTTTGAACCGCTCCTTCAGCCTCTCCCACCAGTTGGGTTCAGCCCCTTTGGGCTCAACACCCATAGTCTTTGCCAGTTGCCTTAGGAGTTTCCTTTGCTCCTCCGTCAACTCAGTTGGCACTGTGACTTGGACATGGACAAACAAATCGCCTCGTCGCCCGCTGCGCATGCTGACGAAACCTTTTCGCGGGATTTTCAAGACGGTGCCGGGCTGCGTTCCCGGCGGGATTGTCAACTCCGCTTTACCGTCCAGCGTCTCAACTTCAACCACATCGCCCAAAGCGAGTTGCGGGAATGTTAATGGCAACTCCATGTGCAGGTTTATGCCTTCTCGCCTAAATACAGGGTGCGGTTTAATGCGGACAGTGACATACAAATCGCCCGGCGGTCCACCAGCCTTGCCCGAGTTACCTTGTCCAGGTATGCGAAGGGTCATTCCGTCTTCAATTCCCGCTGGCAACTCAACTTTGACCTTTCTCGTTGTCTCAATTCGCCCTATGCCTTGACATGTGTCGCAGATTTGGGCAGCAACTTGCCCACTTCCTTGACATGTCGGGCAAGTGGTCATCGTTCTCATGAAGACGCCACCGGCTTGACGGGAGTAAGTGATGCGACCGCTCCCGTGGCAATCTGGGCACCGCTTGAAACCTCCCAGAGCGCCGAAACCGCTACATTCTGGGCATGTGACCAAGACATCAACCTCAACTTCTTTTTCGCCGCCGTGAAAAGCCTCCTCAAGGGTGATTTCCAAAACCGCTTCAATGTCTTCGCCTCGTTCCGTTCGGGTTCGGTAACGGCTGGTGGTTCTGAAGCCGAAGAATTCGTCCACCATCCTCATCAAGTCTTCAAAGGGGTCAAACCCGTATCCGCCGGGCACAGGGACTTCGCCGACAGTGCCGTAAAGGTCATACTGGCGACGCTTCTCCGGGTCGGATAAAACTTCGTAGGCTTCCTGAATTTCCTTGAACCGTTCCTCCGCTTCCTTGCGGTTTTCGGGATGCAGGTCAGGATGCCATTGCTTGACCAAGCGCCGATATGCCTGCTTGATTTCCTCTTGTGTCGCATTGCGCGGCACACCCAATATGGCGTAATAGTCTTTGTGCCCCTGCGGCACGGTTTAACCCCTCCGTCACTTCAAAAAGTTTTGAACGATGATTCCTGCCAGCATAAGCAGGACGGGTATGGCAAAGGCGAGAAACCAACGCTCCAGTCGTTGAATCTCGCCGCGAAGCGCTTCTATCTCCTGCCGTAATTCTCTGCGGATTGCTTCGTCCCTTTCTTCCGCTTGTTGGAATCCCAGTTGCATTTCCCGTCGCAACGCTTCAAATCGCTCATCCATCTCCTGCCTTAACGCTTCAAATCGCTCATTCGTCTCTCGCCTCAGACTTTCGTCTCTCTCCGCTGCTTGCTGAAATCCCTGTTGCATCTCCCGCCTTAGACTTTCATCCCTTTCCATTGCTTGCAAAAATCCCTGCTGCATCTCCCTCATCAGTGCTTCAAATCGCTCGTTCGTCTCTCGCCTTAGACCTTCATCCCTTTCCGCCGCTTGCTGGAATCTTTGCTCTATCTCCCGTCTCAGAGCCTCGTCCCTCTCTTCAGCTCTTTTGAATCCCTGTTCCACTTCTCGCCTCAACGCCTCTTCTCTTTCTTCGGCTCGCTTAAACCATTGTTCCATTTCCCGCCTCAGAGCCTCGTCCCTCTCTTCGGCACGCTTAAATCCTTGCTCCATTTCCCGCCTCAGCATTTCTTCCCTCTCTTCGGCTCGTTTAAACCCTTGCTCCATCGCAATTCTCAAACCGTTGATTTCAGCCTCAAGGGTGGAACGGAGACCATTGATTTCCGCTTCAAAAGCAGAACGAAGCCCTCTGATCTCCGCCTCAAGGGTGGAGCGGACACCTTCAATCTTTGCATCCAAGTAGCGGACGAAAGGTGGCTCAACCTCAACGGCTAAAGGCAACTGCTGCCACAAGGCTTGAAGGAATTGACGGATTTCGTCTTCAGATTTGCCCAACGCCTCTGCCAAGTCAGCAATCAAACTTCGTCGGTGCATTCAGTTTCGCCCTCCTCAGCGGGCTGTGGCGCTGTAAGTTGTGGTGCTGGCTTTACCGCCACATAGACCTTTGCCGGTCTTATGACCCTATCTCCCATCTTGTAGCCCCGCTCCACTTCACCGACGATGAGACCTTCCTCGACATCTTCCCGCTCAACTCGCTCAAAGGCTTCGTGGTAGTATGGGTCAAACTTTTGCCCTTCTGTCTGGATGGGCTCAACATCAAGCCGCCTCAATGCCTCTTGGAACAACCTGACGATGAGTTCCAAACCGCGCTTGAAAGCGTTCAGGTCGGATGTTTCCGTAAGGGAAGAAAGCGCCCTCTCCATATTGTCAAGGACAGGGAGAACAGCCAGCACGGCATCTTCCTTGCCTTTGTTGTAAGCCTCAACCCTTTCCTGCATGACCCGCTTTCGGAAGTTTTGAAAGTCTGCAGAGACCCTAATCCAACGCTCCTTGTAATCCTCAGCCTCAGCCTTCGCTTGTGCCAATTGCTCCTCCAGTTCAGCGATGCGGGCTTTGAGTTCCTCAATCGAAGGCTCTTGCTCTGTCACAACGGTTTCCCCAGTTGCTTCGGTTGGCTCAGAAGTCTCCGCTACTGGCTCTTCAACCTCGTTTGAGAGATTCTCAGCCTGCTTGAGTTCTTCGTCCATCTCCCATCACCTCGCTCTGGGAAAGTCAAAAGTCTTTTCTGCTCAGGATTGGAGCGAAGCGGTCGGCAGGTCTCGGTTGTCGCTGCAATACGCATCATTAAGTTTGGCACATCGGTTGTGTGAATTGGATTGCTGTGAACTGCCTTTCGCAACTAAATTTGCTCCAAGACTGCTTGAGCGAAAAGCGGTATCAGCAACTCGTGGTGACCGACAATGTAGTAGCCCTTCCCGCCTAACGCATCAGCCTTTTCGGGTGGGTTGCGCCAAGCGCGATAATGGCGGATGAAGTCGAAGGTGACGCCGATAAATTTTTCAGGTTCGCCCCACAGGTTGCGGGAAACGGTCAATGCCTTTTCAAGGACTGTCGGGAGCAAAACCGCAGAACCCCAAAGCATCACCACTCCACCCGTTAAGTCTTTGACCAACCTGCAGAGTAGCCTGAAATCGTGATGGGTCGCTACGCCCCAAGCGGCGGGGTCAAAACTCCCGTGCATATGGTTGACATCGGTTCCAAAGGCGACATGAACGGTCACGGGCACATCCATCTTGGCACATTGAGCGAGAACGCTGAATTCAACGAACTTGCCGTTACTTTCCAAGAGAGCCTGCCCTATCGCTCGCCCCAAGCCAATTCCTTGCTCGGCAGCCTTTTTCGCCGCTGCATTGATGAAATCGCAGGGCTCTTTCGCCATCCCGAAGGTTCCCACTTTCATGCCTTCAGTGACATCCTCGCTCGTCTTGCCGAAAAGCGCCAACTCAACATCGTGGAATGCTGTCGCCCCGTTGATGGCAACCGAAGTGATGACACCTTCCCTTGCCAACTGGACGACAATCGGTCCCAACCCAACTTTGATGACATGAGCGCCAAACAGCACGATGACGGGTCTTCCATTCTTGCGAGCCTTGACAACTGCATCCACGACTTCCTTCAAATCCTTTGCGGCAAGGATAATGGGAAGAGATTGCCAGAACTCAGCGAAACTTGCCCTTTTGCGCAAGGGTTTTGCCAGCAAGTCAACTTCCACTTTGCTTTCCCTTTCGGCGACGGAAATCGTTTTCACTTTCGTCAAGTCCGCAGGTTGGATTTCACCGCTCATTTTTTCACCCCCAGTTCGTCCAGCCAACGAAGTGGCGGGACTCGTTTGATGTCCTCGGTCAGCGAGCGGCATTCGGCGTAAACTTGAAACGCCACGAAAATTGCCATCAAAATCCACAACTCAACCGTTGCGATACCGGACGAAGGCGACATCCAATGGTTCAAAACCCAAACGCCAAAACATGCCCCCAACGGGTTTGAGCCAGCATCGCCCATCATCGCTTGCCGCCGAAAATCTGCGGGAGCGTAAGCAACAGTTCCCGCCAACAAAGGCAGCAAAGACCACCAACCTTCCCCACCCGAAACGAGCAAACCGACTAAAGACAGTGCCCAAAACCCCTTCAACGCCCGCGAAGGGCGAACATCAAGCAAGTTCAAAGTGTTGGCGCTGATGGCAATGAGAACTGTCCCGAAAACGAGCAACGAAAGCCAATTTGCGGAAAGGCGCGGGACAGATGGCGGGACATTTACCGAGAACAGCCACGCCGAGAGAAAGATTGCCCCAATCCCACCTCCGACCAGTTTGATGAACCCCGTCGTGATTCTCTTTTGACGGAAGAGAGCCATCAAGTGTCCGCGCCAACCTTTAGCGCCCCCATCTCCAGCAAGGTCATCAAGCAACCCCAAGGAACCGAACCACAAAGCAGCAAACATCAACTGCCCGCCTTCGTGCCAATCCACAAACCCTCGCCAACAAAGCAGCAGCCAGCCCAAAACGGCGCTGCCGATGAAAGCCAACCCAGCACTACCGACGACCTCTTCGCCCAAGAAGTTTTTCCGCCGCAGCAGGGGTTGATGGAAGATGTTTCGGAGTGTAAGCCTTGTCCACAGGGCGACGAACGCGGCTACTAAAACGGCGATGACAGCCTCCCTCATTTTGGCTCACTTCCGCTCATTCAACCTTCGGTGGCACAATACCGCGCTGCCCTTGATACTTGCCTTGCCTGTCCGCATACGAAACTTCGCAAATCTCATCGGCGCCGATGAAGATAACTTGGGCAATCCCCTCATTTGCGTAAATCTTTGCGGGAAGCGGTGTCGTGTTGGAAATCTCAATGGTCACATGCCCTTCCCATTCAGGCTCTAAGGGCGTTACATTCACGACGATTCCGCAGTTGTGGACGAAGACTCCTGCTTCCAAGGCAAAGTTGCCTGCTTCAGGAACCGTCAGGCAAAAAACATCATGCTCCCCTTTCAACTCCCGCACCGCCACGATTTGATGATTGCGCTGTGACCGAAATTCGGCAATCACTTGCGGGAAGCGTCGGAAAACACTTCTATCACAACCCAGTAGCCTTGCTGCCCCTCGTAGGGAGCCTGCTACTCTCAAGGCTTCAGCGAGCTTTTCCTCCGTGATGTCCGTGCGTAAGCGGATGCGTCGGGCAATCTCTCGTTGCTTTTCTCTTCGTTCGTCGGAAACGCTCATCCACCACTCCCGCGCTCGCTTAGCGACTTCCTGTTTCCGCTCGGCATTGGCTTCCCAAAACTTTCGGTAGGCAATACTTCTCCCACGACGGCGTTCTTCTGTCCAATACGCTTGGTGCTTCCTGCGGAGCGCTTCTCTTGCCGACAGATACTTTTCATCCCGCCAGAAAAGCAATGCTCGGCAGCGTTGCTTTTCACAGAAATTTGCCAGCCATTCAGGGTTTTCTCTCAACCGAGCAAAAGCTGCTCGGATGCGATAGCCGTGTTGTTCAGGATCAAGGTCTCTGGTCGCGTTGTGATATTGGAGATGTTCAGACGAAGGAACGCGAGCGATATTCCAAGGCATGTTGTTTCGGCGGTTGCCATCAAGGTGATGGCGGTGAGTGTTGAGCAAATCGGGGTAAATGCCGTGCCGCAAATTCCACTCATCGGAGAGCCGATGGGTCGGGTAGTAGCACCCCGTTAGGGGCTGATAAACCATTTCATATCCCCGAAAAACGCGGCGATAAAGGGGCATCAATCGGTCGCCGGGACGCAAATCGGCAGCAGGCACCATCAGTCCATCCCGCGTCAAGAATAGGTGGTCAGGTGTGCAGTGAATTTTCTGCCCGTTGTCCAAAGTGATTTCCAGCAAACTGTCCCGCCCGATGTAGCGGGGGGCAACCAGTTCCGTCACAATGATGCGACCGAAAGGACCGACGCTGTAGCCGAAAAAGCGTTCTCCCCTTTCCCATCGTTGTGCCATCTCTTCCAGCGTCGGTGCCGTCCCGTCCACCAGCGCCACGCGCGTGTCGCCACTGAAACAACGGGCATAAGATGATTTCCCGACGACGATGCAAATGACATCGCGGGGGATGCGGAAATATTCAACGCTGCGTCCGAGCACGAAACTGTTAGGCGGGATGATGCAGAAGTCACCCTTGTGCTGCACGAAGGCTCGTTCGTCAAAAGCCTTCGGGTCAACGATAGCGCCCCAAACATTGGTGAAGATCAGAAACTCATCGGCAAGGCGCATGTCGTAGCCGTAAGAACTGAGCCCGTAACTGATAACGCCCTTGCGAACCAGCCGCTCCTCAAAAGGCTCAATCATCTTGTGCTTGATTGCCATCTCCCTGATCCATCGGTCGTTCTTAACGCCCAACACTGGACACCTCCTCACAATGGGTTTCCTCTCAGTATCGCCCTCATTGCCTTTTCCGCAGCCTCTCTCCCGCTGCGAATGCAATCGGGAACGCCAATCCCTGTCAAGTAATTGCCAGCCAGAAAAACCCTGCTCAACCCTTTCAACCGCTCATTTATGCGAGCCACTTTCTTGGCATGACCGACAGTGTATTGTGGCATGGCGCTTTCCCAGCGAAAGACCCACGAGCGCTCCGGTTTGCCCTTTATTCCGAGCAACGGTCTCAAGGTTTCAACGATTGCACTGACAAGTTCGCCGTCCTCCATCTCAACCCATCTGTTGACGAAAGCCCGAAGCAGGACCTTTCCCTGCGGCGCTCTCGGCGGGAACTTGCTTGATGTCCAAGTGCAAGCGAGCAAAAGGCTCTCCTTTTGGTCCTCAGGTGCGACGAGAAACCCTGAACCGTTGAGCGGATGGCTCACTTGAGAACGGTCAAAAGAAAGGGAAACGGTGATGGCGTGAGTGTGCGGGATTGAAGAAAGTTCGTCGGCTAAATTTGCGTCAAGCGGTTTGAGCAAGTTTGCTGCTGACCAAGCAGGGGTTGCCAGAATGAGCGCATCAGCGGCAATTTGACCACCGTCATCAAGGCTCAAGACGAGTTTCCCGCTCTCATCGTTCCATTTCAGTTGAACCGCCTCTCGCCCTTGAACCAACTCCACTTCCCGCAAATTTGCCAAAATCGTTTCCACCAATTCGCCCAAACCGCTTTTGAGCGTCATGAAATAGGAGCGGGGTTGCGAATTTGATGGTTGCCTTAGGAGTTTTCGGCGGAGAGTTCGGACGAGAGATGCCCAAGCAAGGTTTCGGTGAAGTTGGGCGATTTGCCACAGCGTCGGCAAAGTCATGCGTGCGCTCAGTTGCTTGATATCGCCGCCGTAAACTCCAGCCATAAGCGGTGCGATGACCCGTTCTGCCATCTCAGTGCCCAAGTAGTAGCCCAAAAATGCGCTGACGCTCACATCATCATCCCATTGCGGTTTCGGCAGCAGAATTCCCAAGGCGACCCTCAATTTGCCCTTCCACGAAAGCAGGTCAGTTTCAAACAAGCCCTTCAAGTCCGGCGAAAAAGTCAAAAAGCCATGGGGCAACAAATGCAACTTGCCTCGCCAAAGGATGAAGACACGGCGGGCATGTGGGTTGGTGGGCAACAATCGCTCCCACAAACCGAGTTCCCGGCACAGTTCCAAAGCCCAAGGCTTAACCGTCACGAAAGTGTCAGGACCACCCTCAACGACGAAGCCGTCTTCCCTGACCGTCCGAATTTTTCCGCCCCAACAGTTTTCCCTCTCAACCAAAGTGACCCGCAGGGGGATGCCTTCCTGTTTAGTTCGTTTCATCAGGTGGTATGCTGCGCTGAGCCCAGAAATTCCGCCTCCAACAATCACGATGTGACGCTCAGGCATTTCTCAATCACCTTCGGTTGGCAACTTAGGTTCAACGGCGATGGTTTTGAAGTTGGTGTAGAACGCCAAGCCTTTCTGTCCCTTTGCCGGTCTGACATATCGTGCCCTCGTGTAGTCAACCTCAACCCAAGATGAAGTTTTGCGGCTGCTGTAGAAAGCAGCGAGTTGAGCCGCTTCTTTGATGGCTCTTTGCGGCACTTCCTCGCCCCGCTTTTGAACCCTCAGCAATGCATGTGAACCGGGAGCGCCCTTGACATGAAACCACAAATCGTCCGGTCTCGCAACCCGCAAAAGTTTTGTATTGGCTTCGGCGTTCCGACCAACCCAAACTTCGTAGCCGCCAGAAACGGTGAAGCGCAAAAAGTCGCCGTCTCGTTCAGGTTGAGTCCGTTGGGGCGAAACGCTCAACCTTTGCAACGCCTTCGGCAACTGGCTTGCTAATTCCGTCAATTGGCTCTCGTCAGCCAATTCAACTCGCTCAAGCAACTTCCTAAGTTCGCTCGCCCGCTTTTGCAACTTCTCCAAAACCGAAGGCAATGTTTCTGCAGCGTTTTTGAGTTTGCGGTAGAGAGCGAAATAGTGTTGGGCTGCCTCGGTGGCAGTTTTGCCTTCAGGGAGCGGGATGCTCAACTGTTGCGGCGGGTCAGAACTGTAATCGGTCACAATTGCCTCTCTTGCGTCGTTCGGAATTTCGTGGGCAAAAGTCAGCAACAACTCGCCCCACTTGCGGAATTTTTCCGCCTCTTGAGCCTCTTGGAATCGCTTTTGCAGTTCGGCGATTTGACCTTCAATTCCTTCCAAGTTCCGCCTCAGAGTCGCCAGCAAACTTTGGCGGCGCTGTTCGGCAACTTCACGCTTCGCCAACTCACTGAGCCAATCGGTCAAAAGTGAACCAAAGACGGGACTTGAGACCTGAGTGCAAGTTTGAAGCGTGGGCAAGTGGGAAACGGGCAGCGGGTAGCACCACACGATTTTGCCTTCGGCGTCAGTCCAACTTACAGGTTCAAATTTGCCCCGCTCAATCGTCTCCCTAAGCCACTCAATGGCACGCCAGAAACTTTCGGGCTTCGTCAGCGGTTCGCCAACTTTTTCCTCCATCAGCGCCAACAAAGGTTCGCTCATCCCAAAAAAGATTTTCGCCCAATCCCTCGGTTCGGCGATGCTGTGCTGAACGGTCAATTCGCTCAACTCCTCAAAACTCACGCTCAACGGGTTTCTTCGTTCGCCTGAAGGTGGGCGGATGTAAGGTTTGCCGGGCAAAACTTCCCTGTATCGGTTCAGCGAAGACGGCAACCTTTTCAGGGCATCAACTATGAGCCCGCTTCCCTCGTCAACCAAGACCAAGTTGCTGTGCTTGCCCATAATTTCGCACCAAAGTGCGAACCGTTTCCTTTCGCCGAGTGGCGTTATGTTGATGAAGCGAAGGACGACGAGTCGGTCAAAGTCAATTTGCTCTGCACCCACAAATCTCGCTTGCTCAAGATGGCGTCTCAGCACATCAGCGAACCGCTCAGTTTCTTCGTGACCTTCACTTTGCGCCTCAACCGGCTTCTTCTGCCAACCGATGTGGGCGTAACGGGTATGAGCCGAAGTGATGAGCCAATACTTGCCCTTGCCTCGCTGTTGAAGGAGCAAAGCGACAGCGAACGGTGCTATTGCCTTTGCTGACCTAACTGCACTCCCCTTCAGTTCGCTATTCAGTTCGTGGACGACTGCAGCCAGCATGAAACTGTCAACGAGCATGGCACGAAAGCACCTCAGGGATTTTTCGTGACGAGAAAGTGCCAACCTGTCATCAGTCGCCTTTCGCCACTATCGCCCGAACTCCCGTCCCAAATGGAGAACGAAACGGGCAACGGCGATGACAGCGCCAAGTTTTTGACCGAAAAGACAACGACCCAACGCCCCTTCAACCACTCTCCCGACACTTGAACATTCCTGTCCAAAGTTTGCGATAGCGTTCCAAAGCCCCTTGCAGTGTAGACGGTCAAGCCTTTGAACGCATCCCATCGCAAGATTCTGACTGGCGATTGTGGATCTCCGTAGAACAGGGATGGGACAGGTTTGCTGGCGTCAAAAGGCAACTGCACAGATGCAGCATCGGACAAACCTTTCCCTTTCGCTGCCGCATCCTTTTTAACATCCGACCACTGCAGCCTCAAAACCAAAGTTTGACCGTCAGTGACTGCTTGAACCTGCAGAAAGTCAGTTGACCTAACCCTGTCCCATGTCGGTTGCAAAGCCAAGTTGACAGAAGGGACGGAATCCCACAACCTATCGTTGGTTTTCTGGGGCACAGAGTTAAAGCGTGCGGTGAGAATTTGAACTCCAAATCGCTTGGGGGCGACCTTGTTTTGAACCAACGAGTAAACGAAGTAAGCCAGAGCCCATCCTTCTCGTTCGCTCAGCATTTCGGCGAACGAAGGCATTGGGCTACCGTCAAGCCCTGTCATGATGGTCCGGTAAATGTCGGTTGGAGAAAAGCCCGCTTTGAAATTGCGGGCATCGGAGAAACTGAGAATTCGGATAGGACGACCTTGTTCGTCTCGCAAGGACTTCGCTGCAGGTCCATCGCCTTGACCGCTCTTGCCGTGACAACTGTCGCATCCCAGTTCAAAGTAAAGTTTGCGACCCTCGGAAATCAGTTCGGGAGAAGGAGGTAACGGGTTGACCTTGATCGGCTCTCCCCTTTCGCCAGACTGAAAGGCAGGGCTGAGTGTCTTGATGTAGGACACCAAAGCGTCAATTTCGCTGTCGGTCAAAATTCCTTTCACTCCGAACATCGGCGTTGACTGAATGCCTTCGGAGACGACACGCTTCAGGTCTTCATCAGTGGGCAAAGTCCCCGTTGGAGTTGACCTAAACTTGAACACACCTTTCGTCAAGTCCGTCGGTGGCGGGTAGAGAAACTTTGACATGGGTCCGTCACCTTTACCGTTAGCCCCGTGACAAACGGCACAATGGCGTTGGAAAAGGATACGCCCCTCGCTGACCTTCGTCTCTTGCCCCCACAAAGCCAAGACCAAAACTGCGCTCAACGCAACAGTTGTATGCCATCGCCTCATCAAGGCAGTCGCCCTCCTTCCGTGTTTGGAGAATTTCAACTTGGATGGCAAGGCAAATATAGCACGCTTCGCGGCAAAATTCACGAACCGACTCGATGGATTTTTAGGAAGTTGGCTTGACCTTTTGCCGGCGTGGGAATTCCAGCAACGATAACAACCAAATCGCCCTTGTCCACTAAGCCTTCTTCCAAAAGCCGCTCATCCATCATCGCCAAAAGTTTGTCAGTGCTTTCGGTGAATGGCAAAAACTTGGGGATAACGCCCCAAAGCAAACTCAGCCGCCTTTGAACCTTCTCGTCGGGCGTGAAAGCGATGATGGGCGCTTTAGGGCGCCGCTTGCTGACCAGCAAGGCAGTAAAGCCCGATTGAGTGAAAACGACGATGGCTTTAGCGTTGACATCGCTCGCTGCGAGGCAAGCAGCGTCGCTTATGGCGTGAGCGATAGAAGGTTCGCCTTCTGCCCTACCCTCGTAAATGGGCATACGCCTGAACAGTTCCTTTTCCGCAACGCAAATGATTCGTTCCATCATCGTCACTGCTTCAACGGGATATTTGCCGACGGCTGTTTCGCCCGAAAGCATCACCGCGTCGGTGCCGTCAAAAATTGCGTTGGCTACATCCGACGCTTCCGCCCTTGTCGGTCTCGGCGAATCCATCATGCTTTCCAGCATTTGCGTTGCCGTAATGACTGGGACGAAATGTTTGTTCGCTTCGGCAATTATCCGCTTCTGGGCGATGGGGACTTCTTCAGGCGACATCTCAACTCCCAAATCGCCCCTTGCGACCATTACCCCATCAGCAGCCTGCAAGATTTCGTCAAGCCGTTCAAGCGCTTCCGGTCGTTCCAACTTGGCGATGATGGGGATTTCTGTCCCGTGGGCTTGAATTGCGGTCCGCAAAGTTTCAATGTCCTCGGCGGAGCGAACGAAAGAGAGCGCCACAAAATCTGTCCCCGCCTGAATCCCGTTCCGCAAATCTTTCAAGTCTTCTTCGCTCAAAATTGGGACAGCGAGTTTCGCTCCCGGAAGGTTGAGTCCTTTGCGTGACTTAACCAGACCGCCCCGAACGACACGGCATCGGACACGAACTCCGTCGGTGTGAATTGTTTCCAACTCAACCCGCCCGTCATCAATCAAAATTCGCTGCCCCGGCTTAACGGCTGTTGCCAAATAAGGCGCTTCAACTGGCACGACAAGACCTTCAACCCCATTGGGTTCAGCGGTCAAAACGACCTCGCTCCCTTCCGCCAAGTTAATTGGCTGGGGCAACTCGGCAATTCGGATTCTCGGTCCTTGCAAATCCCACAGCAAGGCGATTGGCTTGTTGAGTTCCGAAGCGAGTTTGCGGACGGTTTGAGCGATTTGCCTGTGCTGTTCGGGCGTGCCGTGAGAGCAGTTAACCCTGACCACATCAACCCCTGCCTGTAAAACTGCCTTCAAGCGTTCTTCTTCCATCGTCGCTGGACCAACCGTAGCCACAATCTTTGTCCGCCTCATTTTTTCGCTCACCCTGCAAAACTGTAGCACGAAAAACAGTGCTGCTAAGGGGGCAAGGGACATGGGACAAGGGGCTGGGATTTGGTGGCGAGAAATTTTGCCGACTGAAGTCGGCGCTCGGTTCCTCTCGTCATCAACTACGGACTAAAGTCTGTCTTGCGTGCAAGCGTGCATGCGTGTAAGCGTGCAAGAATGCATGAAGCGTTTGGGATGGCGAACCTCCCGGTAAGCCAAATTTGAGTGCGGGGTGCTGAGTGCGAAGTGAAATGCTCGGTCTAAACAAATTCTCGGCAGTGCAGGAGCACTGCCCTCCAGAAAAGTCATTTACCAATCGCTAATCGCCAGTCGCCATTCGCTGCCGTTTCGGCTCGGCAGGAGCCTCGCCCTCCCAATTCATTCCGTCCACGACCCGTTCCAAGTTTCAGCAAATTTTTTCACCGCAGCGTCACTTTCTCCTCCTTGAACTCGCAAGCAAATGGACCGAAGTCAAAAACGACTTTTGCTTTCAATTCCTTCGGCGCATCCTTTGGCGCTCGCCACACGAGCGAGCAAGTGAACCCTCAGCCGTAATGGAATTGCGGTTCTGCTACTACCTTCCCGCCCAAAGCTGTCAACCTGAGTCTTGGCTCTGGCGGCAATCTGTAATCGACCATCAAGCCACTTAGCCTCATCCCATTCGCCGTCTTAATGTCCAGCGAGAACTCAAACTCGTCGCCCTTGCGGTCATAAACGAGACTGACTTGTAAAGGCTCAAAGTTCAAAACCGCGCCGGTTTCTGGGATGGTGAGTTTCGGTGCAGCAGGTCCAAAGGCATTTGCCATTAACCGCCAAATTCGTCCCTGCTTGTCTTTGCGGGAAATTTCAAGCCCGACCAAAAGGAAGTTTCCGACAGGTGCAATTAACTCGCCATTCTGCCCTTCCAACCGCCAGTGCCCGCTCTTGTCCTCAACATTCAAGGTTAGCCGTTCACCCTGAAACTTCACTATCGCCGTTCGGACTTGAATGGGCTCAATGACCAATTCCTCGCCAGTGGGAGCAACTTGATAGCGGAAGAAACGACCGTTGATGCCAACTTGACCTTCCGCAGGCAAATGTCTCTCCTCGCCCCCTTCATCCCAGATGAGCGAGTCTCCTTCGCCGATTCTCCCATCGCAGTTCCCATCAATGACCGATACTGAAACTGGCTTCCCGTCCCACATGAGTGTCCCATGCCAGCGACTGGCGACAAGCAGGTAAAAGAAAACCCTGCCGTCCCCTAATTTTGTTACTTCGGCGCCAATATGCCTAATCACTGTCTTGCCGTTGATTTGATAGCGCATCGGGATGGGACCAAAGACGCGTTTCCAACCACGCTGTTGTAGCCGAAACGGTCGTTCATCGGTCAGGTCATTGTTGCCGTTGGTGTCGGCATAAAGGACAAACTCGCCGTCTTCTTTTGCCAAGGCGAACAGGCGTTTGTCATCGGAGAAGGGGTTGACGAAGAAAAGTGGCTCAACGAGTTTCGGTAATTTGACATCTCCCGGAGCAGTTTGCTCCATGCCGATCAACGAAAACCTTCTTTCGTCCCACCAAAGTTCGTAGCGCAGTGGCACGACTTGCCTTTCCTGCGCCCACGCCGCACAACTTGCCAGCAACAACATCAGCACCATCCAACGCATCGCCAATCACCTCCCATGTAGCCTTTGCTACAAGGCTTTAACCGTTGACGATGCAGACGCTTGAACAACTGTCGCCTGTAAAGGGCGACATTGCTAAAATTACCTTCAATCGCCTCACTGGCTAAAGGGTTGGTAGTTTCCAATCCGTTGCGCTCTCGGATTGCTGTTTTGTCTCAAAAACTCGTAAAGTTTTCGGTCGGCGGTCCAAAACACTGCGCCAACTTTTTCAGCGACGAAAAGGTAGATGGCGTCATAGAAACTTAGGCTGGTTGCCATCGCCCACTCCGCCACCTCTTCGTGCCTCCAGTGCAAATCGCTGTAATGGATTTGCCAGTTGGGCAATCTGGTCAAGTCACGAACGACCCGCAAAGCATCGTGGGCTTGTGCCAAGGTAATGCGCTTAGCGTGAACGCCTTTCACTAACCCACCACACACCTCGTCTAACCAGCGGTCAGGCACATGAATGAAGACTACGCCGTTCAGGATGTCCGTTAAAAGCCATTGTGCTCGTTCCCGCAACTCCAAAGGTTCATCAACCAAAAACCAAAGCAGCGAGACGGAAGCGTTCACGACGAACTGGTTTTCCTGCGTCGGTTTCGCCGCCTGTTGCTCCATCCTCTCATCGCCTCCCGAATTTCCAGCAACGCTTCGTAAGCGCCACCCGCTTTTATTGCAACATTTTCGTCCCACCACTTGACGAACTCGTCACGGGGCAAAGTCCGCGCCTTTTCAATGGCTTCGGCGAAAAGTTGGTCAATGCGGCGATCCCTTTCCGCTCGCTCCTCTGGCGTCAAAGGGCGCCACTCTTCCGATGGGCGTTTCGGTTTCGGCATTGAATTTCCCCTCCTTTTTGTTGCTGCGACCGAATTGCTTCTCCCACAGCCACGATGCCATCCCTAAGTATGATGCTGACTTTACTCGGGGTTGATTGCCTTGACGATGCCTTGTTCGTCTATGACCACCAGCATTGGCACGGATTTGACGCCGTAGCGTTGGAAGGTTTCGCTGTCCCAGCCGCTCCGCCGCCCCTCAGGGACAGTCCCGAAGCGGAAAGGCAAACCGAGTTCACGGACATACCCCTTCAAATCTTCAGCAGGAAGCGTGGCGTCAAAGACGACAATGACCTGAATTTTTTCGGGTGACTTCGCCTGTAACTCCTTAAGCCGCTGAATGGTTCTTTCGCAACTTGGGTCAAAGGGCATAGCGAACAAAAGGTGAGTTTCCTTGCCCGTCAACGACGGCGCATCACCGTCAAGCCACTGAACATCGCTCAAAGGTGGTGCAGGCTTGCCAACAGCAAGTTGCACGCTCAGTTTCGGGCGAATTCGTTCCAAACGAATTGTCTGGGGTAAAGCCTCGATGGTGGGAAGTTCAAAAAGTTCGTAGAATGGATGCCGAACTTCCAGACGAGCGGGATGCTCCCGATGTAAGCCAGTGAGCCGAAACTGACCTTGTTGGTCGGTGAAAGCGACGATTGATTGAGTGGGCGAAAGCATACTTACGATGGGTAGCCAAATTACAACCGCTGCGCCCCAAACAGGCTTTCCCGTTTCAGCGTCAACGACAGTGCCGGTGATGGTTAGGTTGGGACGCTTCATCTTCACTGTCAGGTTGACAGGTTTGTCAGGGACGAATGGCTCGGTTTGAGTTGGGAAGAAGTCAGGGACAAAAGCCGTGAGCACAAACTTTTGCCCGGAAGGTAAGTGCAGTTGGAAGCGTCCTCTCTCATCAGCATTGAACTCAAACCAGTCGTAAGGGATTTCAATCCCGGGAGGTGCATCTGGATCACTCCTAACCGCAGTAACCCGCAAACGAGCATTAGGGATAGGTTTGCCATTTTCGTCCACTACGACACCGCTGACGGGCACACCTTTACGAACGACGATGCGAACCGATTTATCTTCGGGCTTGACTTCAGTTTGCCCAAACATTTTCAGGTCAGGCGTCGCTGCCCAAACAGGGCGAACAAAAGGGTCCAAAAGGGCTTGTCCGTTCTTATCGGCTTGAACCGTTCTCCATTCGTTGGTCACTATTGCGTTTGGAACAGGCTTTCCCTTCTCGTCCACGACTTGCACCAGCAACTTCTGTGGCGGCTTCAGCAGAAACTCAACTTCCGTCGGCTTATCACTAATGAATTCCACTCCCTTTCTATCACTGGCAAAGTGGTCAGGTGCGTAAGACGCCCATGCATTCAACGACCATTTGCCCGGGAGAAGGAACAACTGAAACTCGCCCTGCTCATTTGCCTTCACTGGGTCTGCTCTCAACCAATCTTGGAAACCTTCTTCGTCGCGAATTTCACGGTAGGCGTTGACCACAGCGAAAGGAACAGGTTTTTTCGTCTCACCATCCCGAACGACTCCACGAACTTCAAAGGCTTTGAGAAGTTCCAGAGTGAGAGAGAATTTCACGCCGGGGACAATCCTGATGAGTTGCGTTTCGCTTTGCCATTGCCCATCTTCAGCAACTGCCCAAACTCGCCACTGCCCAGAAGTCAAAACGACCTCAAATTTGCCATCTTCATTCGCCGTGACGCGCTCGTCTGGTTGACCGTAGAAACGAGATTGGCAAACGACTTGTGCTCCCGCAACAGGTTTCCCGTCCCTAAGAACTTGCCCAGACAAAATTCCCTTCGGCTCCATCACCAAAACGATGTCAACCGTGCCTGTGCGAAGGAGAAAAGAGCGTTCTGGGTGCGGCAACTTGCTTGGGGCAAAATCGGGATGATGGGCTATGAGTCTAACATCTGCCTCTGCGGGCAAGTTGTTCAAGACGAAGCGTCCGTTTTCGTCGGTGACTGTCCAAAAAGGCGTAACTTCTTCTGGGATGTCGCTAATGCTAAACTCGATTTTCCCAACCTCAAACGCCAGTCGTGAACTAATGCTTTTAACTGACCAGACTTGGATTTTCGCATTGGCGAGTGCTTTGCCTTCGGGAGTTATAACGATGCCAGCCAACGGTGCAGGTCGGTTTAGCCGAACAGTCAAAGGTTTCAAATCGCGTGGGTCAAAACTTTGCCAGCCGACAGCGAAATTAGGGTGAAAGGCGATTGCATAGGCGCTGTAAACTCGCAGCGGCGGTCTGAAAGGCAGACGGAAGTTGCCTTGGGTATCCGTCACGGCGGACGATTCAACGGTTGGCTTTCCTACCTCCCATCGGTTGACGACAAGCCAAACTTTCGCACCGCTAACGGGTTTACCGTCGGGGGACAAAACTTTCCCGACCACAGCGGAAGGCTCTCCTTGCGGAGCGCCTAAAGTCGTCACCGCCAGCACTGCCAGAAGAAACGACGCCACCCGACCCATCTCGGTTCACCTCCCGCCACCAATTGTGTTGCTTCAAATTGCTGCCGTAAATACAGATGCACGGTCCGGTCAAAAAGTTCCCTTCGAAGTGTGGCGGAAGACAAAGGGCATGACAGGGCATGGAAGCAAGGTCTTCGTCGAGCAAAGCGACATCGGGCGGCAAAACCTAAAGTTTGCCTTCCCAATTGTCATCAGCCACTCGGCTGCATTAAATTTGACTTTGGGTGAGAGCCAAATGAGAGTTGCAAGGGTCATAGCAGCATTGGTCTTATCGTTGACGATTTCGGTTTCCCTTCGGTCCGTAACTTTCGCCACACGCTCGGAATCCCTCACCTATCTTCGCGTTGCTGTCCTGCCCTTTGAGGGCAAGGGTGCAAGTTCTGAGTGGGCGTGGCTGCCCAAAACGATTTCGGGTTCTTTGGCTGCTCAATTTTCCTTCGCCCCTTCCCTCATCCCTGTCCATCGCACTTATGTGTATCGCATCGCAAATCGGCTGACTGATGTGTCACCTGAGCAGAAGGCTCTCGCGATAGCGTCTCGTTTCAAGTGCGATTTTGTCGTTTACGGCTTCTTTGCTGTTGAAGGCGACAGGTTGACAATCACCGCTAATTTGCTCCGACCGACAAAGGATGTGGCATCGGAGACGGTAACTGGCAGCGTGAGGGATTTGCTTGCCGTCATCGATGACCTAACGGAAAGGCTCTTGGTTCGGATGGGAATTGAGTTGACTTCGTTTTTACGCGAAATCATCCGAAGCGACCCAACCCAATCCGTTGACGCATTCATCGCTTTCTCGCAAGCAGCAGAAATTTGGGACGAGGAAGAAAACCCTGAGGGCGATGTCAATGAAGCCATCCGCCTGCTTCAGAAAGCCGTCAGCATTGACCCGAAGTTCTACAAGGCTTGGGTGAACTTGGGACTTGCTTTTGAGCGGAAGGGTGACTTTCGGCAAGCCCAAAATTGCTACGAGCAGGCAATCCGATTCCAACCCTCATGGTTTCCACTGGCTCACTACAACTTGGCTGGGATTTACTTGAGGCGGGGAGAATTGGAGAGGGCTTTGAGCGAATGCGAAGCCGCCATCAGGGCTGATTCAAAGTTCGCACGCGCTTATCTTCGCAAGGGCGTGATACTTGCGCAACAAAAGCGGTTTCGCGAAGCCATCGTTGAGTTCCAAAAGGCTCTGCAGTTTGAGCCAGAACTGGCAATGGCTTACAACAACTTGGGGCTCGCTTACCAAAGTCTCGGTAACTTGAACGAGGCAAAGGCTGCTTTCCAAAAAGCCATTGAGATTGACACCGATGATTGGGCGACCGCTTACGCTCACAACAACTTGGGCAACTTGCTGAGAGATCAAGGCGATTACGATGGCGCGATGAGACAATACCTATTGGCGTTGAGGCGGAAACCTGATTACGCGGTGGCTTGGGTCAATTTGGGCGACATGCACGCTAAGCGCGGAAATTTCGCTGAAGCGGTTCGTTGCTACGAAGAAGCCCTGAAACTTGACCCCAACTTGCCGAAAGTCCGTGAACGGTTGCGGGATGCTCTCAAAAGGCTAAAATGATTGCGGGCGTTTTCGCCCAGCGAGGTGAATTTGACATGCGATGCAAACTTGCTTTGCTTGCCATCGTGGCTTTTGGTTTTTGGCTTAACGGTTGCGGTTCTGATTTGAGCGACTGTCCCAACCCAAACACTTTGAGCGGCTTCGTTTATGTCCAGCAAAACGCTCTTGACGAACCCGATAAGAACTTGGACGACGACATCATCGTCACAGACCGACCACAACCTCCCGAAGGTTTCGTGCCTCTTAAGGGAGCAAAGGTCACTGTTGAGGAAACTGGCTCATCTTTGGAGTTGGGTGAACGGGGCGCATTTGTTTTCCACCCGCTGCCAGCAGGAACTTACACCCTCGTCATCAAGTTTGAAAATTTCCCACCAGTCAGGAGGCAAAAGAGTGTTTGCGCTGAGTCAATTCCGACGACTTACTACTACCGTCCGCCTTTCTACTATGACCCGCCGCCACCTGTCAGTCGCCCACCAACGACGGAGAAACCGACACAACAAACCGATACTTCGGGAAGTTGGGACGAGGGTGGCTTGAGTTCTTGGGGCGAAGGTGGGGGAGCGTCAGCAAGGAAGCCGTGAAAACTTCGCTCCAACCACCTGTTTGACGCGTCAGGGGAATTGCACTTTGCACTCAGCACCCCGCACCCGATTTTGAAGGTTCGCCAACTCAAATTCTCTGAAGCCGGTGGCATCATTAGTGATTGCCGAACATCCTTTCTGACACAGGTGAACCTATGCTGACAAGGGGGAAAGATGGGCGATGAATTTTCGGCTTTACAACACGAGGACGCGTCAAAAAGAAACTTTGCAAACTCGTGAGCCGAATGTCCTGCACATGTATGTTTGTGGCTTGACGCCTTACGACAGCATGCACATCGGACACGCCCGCGCTTTCATCGTCTATGATGTCTTGCGTCGCTACCTCGAACATCGCGGTTGGCGTGTCATTCATGTCCAGAACTGGACCGACATCGACGACAAAATCATCCAACGGGCAAACGAACTCGGCATCAGCGCAAAAGAGGTTGCCGAAAAGTTTATCGCTGAGGCGGAAGAAGACTGCCGAGACTTAGGGCTTTTGCGCCCAACCATTATGCCCCGCGTCACCGAGCACATACCCGACATCATCAAAGCGGTTCAAACCCTCATTGACAAAGGCTACGCCTACGCTCGTGGTGGCGATGTTTACTTTGATGTGAGCCGATATGACAGCGAGTTTCACGATTACGGTTTGCTTTCGGGTCAAACGAGGGACGAATTGATTGCAGGCGCTCGTGTCGCTCCCGATGAGGACAAAGATGACCCCGTTGATTTCGCCCTCTGGAAAGCGGCGAAGATGAACGAACCTTTCTGGGAAAGCCCTTGGGGGCGAGGGCGACCCGGTTGGCACATTGAGTGCTCAGTTATGTCGCTCAAATATCTCGGCGCTCCCTTTGACCTTCACGGCGGTGCGACCGACCTTGTGTTCCCTCACCACGAAAACGAAATCGCCCAATCACAAGCCTTGACAGGTGTCAAGCCCATCGTCACCTGTTGGATGCATGCAGGGGTTTTAACTGTCGGCGGAGAGAAAATGAGCAAAAGTCTGGGCAACTTCGTGACCCTCAGGGATGCTTTGAAGCGGCACGGCAAAAATGCCCTCAGGCTTCTCTACCTCTCAACCCACTACAGGTCACCCCTTGACTACTCCGAAGAGCGAGCCGAAGGAGCAAAAGCGGCGTTGAAACGAATCAAAACCGCTTTGGAAACCCTGAAACAACGGTTGGCTATGCCGACAGGTGAAGAGACTGAGGCTTCAAAGGCTCGGACAGACGAGTTGATACAACTCGTTGACGAAAGCACGAGACTGTTTTACGAAGCGATGGATGATGACCTCAACACTGCTGAGGCGCTCGGATACATCTTCCGAATGGTGGGGGCTGCATTGACGATGGGAGTAACTGTCAAAGAACCACCTTCTGCCTCAGAGAAAGTCGCTTTGAGGCTTCTTTACGAGCGGCTCACAAACCTTCTCGGCGTTTTGGGGTTTGATGTCGCAGAACTTGAAGCGCCGGAGCGACTTGAAGACGCTTTGAGTGAGCAGTTGCTGAACCTGTTGGTTGAAGTTCGTGGGCAACTCAGGCATCGACGCATCTTTGACCTCGCCGACTTAATTCGCTCAAAACTCAGCGAACTCGGCATCCTTCTGGAAGACACACCTCAAGGGACAAGATGGCGCCGGGCAGATTGAAGGAAGACGGCAGCAAAAATGCTTCAACAGCGAGCATCGTCGCTTGTTTGTCACTTGGAACGATGGTTCGCTTGAGTTGCTTACGATACGAAAGCGCTGATTGGTTGAAACCTGCTGCTTTACCGAAGTAACTCGTCACCGTAGCGCTTCAGGTTGTCCAAGACGAATTTGGCTTTTCGGTAGACTTGGTTGTCGCTGTAATCGGAACTGACGAAAACGCTGTCCTGTTCGGTCAACTTCCCGAACTTGACAGTTATAGTCCGTCCGCCTTTGAGTTTGATCTCAGCCACCAGTTGCGGCTTGTCAAACCCGTGTTCTGGCGACGGCTTTTCAGCCACCCACTTTTCAGCCCTAAGGCTCTCTAACTCGAACAAGATGCCGTCGACCGACTCCCACTTGGCACTTTTCCGCTTAGGCTCAATTATCTCCCAGTTTTTCTCAGCCCTCTTAACCAACCGCACTCGCTTTTTATCCCACTTCAAAACGATTTCCTCGGCATCGTCACGGTTGAACTTGACCACTTGCAAGTCCCTCAAATCGTTGGGCGATTTCTTCAAGTCGTTAAGCAAACTTGCCCGGACTTTGTAAACTGTCTCGCCTTCACTCGTTCGCAAGTAGCCCATATTGTCCTTGACGCTCATCCAGACCGTTTTCGGTTGCTTGCGTCCCTTCTCCCAAAGTTGCAACTCAAGTTGAGGCTTGTCCAATCCGTAGTCAGCAAGGTTTTGTGGCTTGTCAATGAAGCCTTCTGCTTGTGCGCCATCCAACGCCCAAAGGATATCGTCCACCCGCCAAGTATCGGCAGGAACTTTGATGGGCTTCAACATCCGCCAGCGAGTTTCCTCGCCTTCCTTGTGCTTCCGCAACTCAATCTCAGTCCCTTCATACCGCATAACCAACCGTTCCACATCGTCCTTCTTGAAAACCAGAACTCGCTTTGACCTCAAGTCAGCGTCGGTCTTGCGGATGTTCTTCAGGTCAAAGTCGTCAACCAAAACGACGGCTGGGAAACGGCTCGTTCGGGCGTAGTAGCGGGTTTTTTCAGTTTCATGTTGCTTCCCGATACTTATCGTCAAAGGCTTCTCTCGCCCTTTTAGCCAAATTTGGACTTGCAATGAAGGCTTATCCAGTTGATAACTGGCAAGTTGCGACTTCTTGGGACGCTCAACAACGAACTGACGGGCTTGCAAGGTTGAAAGGTTGTCAAGCAAGGTGCTGATGGCGGAGTTATCAGCTTCTGTCTTTATCGGCTCAACCATCCGCCATTCGTCCTTGCCCTTCCGTTCGCAAACGATTTGCTTGTCCGGATAGACGAGCGCCAGTTTCGTCACATTGTCCCTGTTGAAGACCAACAATCTCTTGTCCCGGAAATCGTCGGGAGATTTGTTTGCGTCATCAAAAATCCAACTGGTCAGCACAACGGGTTTCCGCCAACCTTCAACGACGGCGTAAACGCCGAAATTGTCCGGAGTTTTGTGACCGAACTGGATTCGGTAAGTGCGACCTCGTTTGTCGTGGACGATAAGATTCGCTGTTGGGTTAGTGAGCCCATATTCGGGCTTTTTCGTGTCCAGTTCCACTTCGGCTTTCAAGTTTTTGAAGCGGTTTAGTAAGGTCTCAACGGCGGTTTTATCTGCTGGTGCTTGAACGGGTTTGCTCAGCCACCAACTTTTGCCTTTGCGCTCAAGCACAATCTCTTTGGGCTCTTGTTGGCGCTGCACTTCAACTTTCACGATGTCATCAGGGTTGAGATTGAGCACTATCGTCCCTTGCACGACTTCGCCTCGTTCTTTGAGCAAGACATAAGCGAGCAGCGCCACAAAAGCAATCGCCCAAAGAGCAGCCCCACGCAACTTCATCGGCATCACCTCTCACGAATTAGCAAGTTTGAAAGGTTTGCTAACCACACTTCTCCACGCTTCATGATTCATCGGCCTCCTTCAGCATTCGGTGGTAATCTGCCATGCCTTCTTCTGCTAAAGCGACATCCTCTTTGACAAGCGCCTGATACAATTCGGCAAGTTCGCTGCTGTTAAGGTCAAGGCGGAGACGCTCGTCTTCCACGAACTTGCGCAGCAATTCAACGATAAGGTCACCCTTAGTGCGACCTTGTTCCAGACAAATTTCCTCAAGTGCGGCATCTAACTCGTCGTCCAAAACTATCGTCACCGTCTTACCTGCCATCCTCAATTACCTCGTTTTCTCTCTCCACTTTGCGATTATTTGTTTAGCCCATTCAGCATCTTCAGGCTTCAAGGGAACTTCGGGTTCTCGGTCGTAAGGCAATCGGTAATCGTATCCTGCCCTGTCGTAAACCGTCGTGAAAACTGCTTGCAAATCTAACATCACATCAGGTTCGCCCCGTTTTAGCGGGATTGGGATGGTCGGCAGGGGTTGGCGAATTGTCCATGCGTAAACTTCAGCCATTGGTCTTTTGTAGGAACGGCTTATGATGGCGTAGTAATCGGCAGGTGGCAAAGGTTTCCCCATCGGAACCCTTTCCCCATCACGCAGCAAATCCAACTCAACTAAGTGAACATCACTCAGCAAAATTTCGTTCCGCCGGCTAAGATACTCGTCACGCCCCTTGCCAACCCGTTTGTTGAAAGGTGAAAGCATCTCAATGACGGTGATGACCTTTTGCGTCGCAACCTCACGAATTTCCAAAAAGTAGTGGCGAACTTCTTCAAGGACGGGCAAAGGAACCAAAACGGCAGTCGCCACCGCATAAGCCTGCTGCTCAGCGATGCTCCCTTGCTGTTCAGTCTCAACGATGGCTATATCAGGTCTGATTCTGCCCTCCTCGCCGAAAACTTCAGCGACATAGACATAGCGTTCAATGTGAACGGCATACTTTGGACGAACTTTTGGGACAAGAAAGTCGCTCATCGTGTTGATGAAACGGCTATGAAACTCCTGCCAACCTGCTGGTGCTTCCAAGTATGGGTCCATGCCGGGAAACGGTGACGGCATAAAAATCACCTCGGCTTGTGCAAGAGTGTATGCGTGCAAGCGTGCATGCGTTGATTTAATTTCCTTTCGGCGCTCTTAAGTAACTGACAAGCCTGTGTAATTTCCGTGCCAGATGGTCACACCTTTCGTAAAGTTGTTGAAAAATCGTTTCGTCCAAGACACCGATATCTAAAGCCACATAGAGATGAGACTGCAATTCGGCTAAAGATCCCCGTGCCATATTCAAAAAGCGAGCGAACTCGCCACGAGAGTGTCGTCCAAAACCTTCCGCAATATTCGCCATTACCGACACAGCCCCTCTGCGGATTTGGTCTTGTAGCCACAATTCTTTTCGGAATTTGGCATTATCAGTGGCGGTGTAGATGACTTTTACCAGTTCTCTCGCCATTTGCCACACTTCTAAATTCTCAAATCGCTCAACTTTCCTTGACATGCCTTTCACATCCACACTTGCACTCTTGCACGCATGCACGCTTTCACATCAACTCCGCCTTGTCCACCAAACGATGAGACCGCTAATCAGGATTGCCAGCGGTAAGACGATGACGCTCCAAACGAAGGTGAAGACAGTTTGTTGACGGCTAAGGAAAAGTGTTTGCGGTGGTTCATCCTTCGGTGGAATGTCAAGCAAAACATCTTCCTCGGCAAGCCAGTGGATACAATTGGCAGCGAAAGCGCCGTTCAGCAAATTGCGGATAAATTGGTTGGCTGCGAAATCTGAGTCCGCCAACACCACAGCCCTCATCTTCTTTTTGTCCGTCACGCTCTTTTCAACCGCTGCAGCAAGGATGAAAGGACCACTCTCTTCGTCTGGGTCTTTGCGAACCACTCCTTGAAGTTTCTCCTCCCGCCAACTTGCGGCGCTCGTTTCAATCAATTCTGTCAAGATAACGCCTGAAGGGACATTGGTCTTCCGCTTGATGGGACGGGCTGTGATGAACAGGACAGCCTCGGATTGTGCCTTCTGGAAGGGTCTCGTGATGTCGTGGAAGCGGAAGCCAAACGCAAAAATGGCAGCAGGGTCACCGAGAATGTTATTCGCTGGCTCAACAACCATCCCCGGTTTCGCCTCAAGTCCCCATTCATCTAACCAATCGCTGAACGAAGGGGCAGGGTCAGGTTCAAGCATGAGCAACAGCCGTCCGCCTTTGCCCAAGTAAGACTTGATCGCTTGCTTCTCCTGCGGGAACAAATCCCTTTGAGCCCCAGCAATCACTAAGACATCGCAATCCTTTGGCACACTCTTTTCCGTCAGCAATTTCAGTTCCTTGACCTGATAGTTGAGTCGCTCCAAGCCGCTTTTGAGCATCCCGTAGCCTTCATCGGCGAAACTGTCGTAAGCGTGCTCACCGTGCCCTTGCAGGAAGTAAATGGTTGGCTTCTTGTCCCGTGTGATCTTGATGAGCGCCCCGGTGAACTCTTTCTCGCCACCGAAACTGACCCTCTCCCTTCTGCCATCTGCCTCAAACACTGTCACGCCCATCCCAGTGACCTCATACTGGCGAGCCAAAGCAGGTTCTTTGCGTGGGTCAACGACAAGGACTTTGATCTTTGGGTTGGCTGCTTCGTATCGCTTCAGCAAATCCCGCACCCGAACAAATTCCTGCGAGTTGACATCATAGAAAGCCACGACCTTGATTTCTTTGTTGATGCTTTTGAGCACTTTCAGAGTTTGCGGCGAAAGGGTGTGGCGCTTAGTTTTTGTCCAGTCCAAACTGGCGTTGTGTCGGTCAGAGACATAGATGAGCAGAGCCAAAACGCCCAACATGAACAAACTGCTGAGCACAGCGTTAGCGCCCATACGCCCTCTTTGAGTGATGAGATAACGCAGCACATCTTCGAAGTGAAAAGCCAGCAATCCAACCCACAAAGCGATTCCAATCCCGAGAGCACTTACCCAAAGCCACTTCTTGTCGGGTTGGGCAAAGTAAAGGCTTGTCCCAATTAGCAAAGCGATGAAGCCCAGAATCCCGATAGCCAAAGCATTGGCTTTTGTCAGGTCACGAATTCGCCGCATACTCTGTCACCCCTTTCATCGCCATCGCCGGCTGCCCAAAACTTGCACCGCAAGGTAAAGGAAAGCGACTGTCAAGAGCAGGAAAAAGAGCACATCTTTGCTTTGAATGAGCCCTGCAGTGAAGTCTTGGTAGCGGTAATAGAGCGAGACCTTTCGGCAGATTTCCGCTAAAGTCCCAGTTCCTTCCGTCGGCCAAGTGATGACATAAGCCAGAAGCAATGTGCCGAAGGTAGCGAAGGCAGCGATAATTTGGTTGTCAGTCAACGCCGACCAGAAAACGCCAACCGCAATGGCAGTCGCACCGAAAAGCAGCAAACCGATGTAAGCCGTCCAGTAAGGTCCCAAATCTACCGTCCCGCCCGAAAACCTGTGCACGAGATAGGGCACATAAAGGGTTAGCCCTAAAGCGATGATTAGCCAGTAGTAAGCCCCCAAAAATTTGCCCAACACGACTTGCCAGTCGGTCACGGGAGAAGTCAGTAGCAACTCCATAGTGCCTAAACGCCTTTCCTCCGCCAACAGCCGCATCGTGACCATCGGTAGGACGATGAACAAAATGACCGCCATGTTCCAGAACAAGTAGCGCATATCGGAAGTCTGACCTATGCGGGCGATAGCGAAGAAAAAGAAGCCTGCCCATGCTTCAAAGAAAGCCAGCGTCACATATGCGATCCACGAACTGAAAAGGCTACGAACTTCCCTCAAAGCAATAGTGAAAGTGACGGCAAGCCATTCGCCCACTCTGCCAACCGCTTCTTTGGGCTTAACGGCGACCAACACTTTCGCAGCCTGTGCCATTTCTTACTCCCCCTTTACGGCTTCAGGCTTTTTCTCGTGGACCGAGAGCACAATTTCAAAACCGTCTCCCGATATTTGATGCAACGATTTAACATTGCCTTCCACTGTCTTTTCCGCGATGGTTTAGGCGGCATGCCTCGTCACCTTAGGACTTAACTTCCCTTGTCAACCTTAGCGAAAACCATCGGAACAATGTCAAACCCTTCTTCCAACCAAATTTGGGTTGAGCGTCGCATCAAGGCTTCATCAACTTCGTCCACTTTTTCCGCTGACACTCGGACTTCAATCACCGCATCCTCATCTTCGTAGGGCTCCAACACGGTAACTTCAGCATCAGGCGCAATCGCTTTCGCCAAGCCTGTCAGTTCACTAATGTGTTCTTGGAGCATTTTGCGAAGTAAGCGCATCCTTCGTTCCTTCCCACGAGTTCTCATTTTCAAGTCACCTCTTTTGCTTTTTGCACGAATTCCTTTGAGTGTCGCAATAAGCGTTCCACTTGTTTGACCGACAACAATTCAGTGCGGTAGTGGGCAATTGTGCGCAACCTGTAAGCGTTCCTGATCACATCTGCGTCCGATGCGCTAAAAAGGTGCCGCTTTTTGATTGCCTCCAAACCAAAACGCGCCCACAGTTCATTGTGCCTCCACTCTCTCTGTTTGATCCCTAACCTCTCCAACACGGCAATTTGTGCCCAAAACGCTGCAGCGTAGCAACACAAAGCACATGATGCTAAAGCGCCCGCATTGAAACTCGCTTACGCGCCTGCAACGAAGTCATTGGCTCGATTTAAGGCTTCTGTTGCGTTCATTCTCTGGTCACCAAGTTGACGAAGATGTCTTCAAGGGTCATTTCCTCGCGCCTCAGTTCCAACAAGCCCCACCCGTTTTTGACGACGAATTCGGCGACTTGCTCGCGAATGTCTCGTCCCGGCGGTGCTTCAATTGCGAACAAGTTATCGCCGACATGCTCAACCCTTATCACGCCATCCAATTGCCCCAAAGCACTTAGCGGTTGTGACGGGACACGAGCTAAGCGGACCAAAATTCGCTCGGATTGGCGCAATCTCCGGGAAAGCCCTTCAGGCGTGTCTTCGGCAACGATGCGCCCTTTGTGAATGATTAGAACCCGCTCACAAGTCATGGAAACTTCGGGCAAGATGTGAGTGCTCAGGATGATAGTCCTTTCGCCAGCCATGCTCTTTATGAGTTGGCGCACCTCGCGCACTTGGACGGGATCAAGCCCGATGGTGGGTTCGTCCAAAATGAGCACTTGCGGGTCATGGACAATGGCTTGAGCGATACCGACCCTTTGGCGGTAACCCTTTGACAAATGCCCAATGATTCGGTCCGCAACTTCCCTTAGCCCGCACCTTTCCACAACATAGTCAACTCGGTCACGAATTTTCTTTCGCGGAATGCCCCTGATGCGAGCCATGTAGCCCAAATACTCGCTAACTCGCATCTCGTTGTAGAGTGGGACAGTTTCGGGAAGGTAACCAGTTATCCTGCGCACCTCAAGAGAGTTTTCAACGACATCGTAGCCAGCGACTTTAGCCGTGCCATAAGTTGGGCTCAGGAAGCCAGTCAAAATTCTCATCGTCGTCGTTTTCCCAGCACCGTTCGGACCGAGGAAGCCCAAAATTTCACCCTTGCGGACATCAAAAGACACATCATCCAGCGCTTTGACTTCGCCGTAAAATTTCGTCAAACCGACCACTTCAATCATGGTGCGTCGCCTCCAAGTTCTTTTAGCGACGGGGTAAGTGTGAAGGTTTCTGTTCGCCAAACCGTGCCAAAATTTTAGCACGCCTACCTTCCCTGATTGACCAAAATTTGTCCGAGGAGGCGAGAAGATGGCGAACCGACTTCGGCTTGGAATCCCGAAAGGAAGTTTGCAAGAAGCGACTTTGCGGCTCATGAGGATGGCGGGTTGGGAAGTCCAGATTGAAGGGCGCTCTCACTTTCCGAGAATCAATGACCCGGAAATTCAGGCAATCTTGCTTAGGGCGCAGGAAATCCCAAGATATGTCGCAGAAGGCGTTTTAGACGCCGGAATCACCGGCTACGACCAGATCGTGGAAAACGGCGTTGAGGACCAAGTTGTGGAAGTGGCTGAGTTCGTTTACTCGAAGCAGGGATTGGGGAAAGTTCGGCTCGTCATCGCAGTCCACAACGATTCGCCTTACCAGCGAGTTGAAGATTTGGAAGGCAAACGCATAGCCACAGAGTTGCCGAACACTGTCAAAAAGTTCCTGCAACAAAGGGGCGTCAACGCTCGCGTGGAGTTCTCGTGGGGCGCGACAGAAGCGAAAGTTCCCGAACTGGTTGACGCTATCGCCGATGTGACTGAGACGGGAGCAACTTTGCGAGCCAACAACCTGCGAATCATTGAGACGATTTTGGAGTCAACGACAAGGCTCATCGCTAACCCGAAAGCGTGGCAGGACGATTGGAAGCAACGAAAAATCCGCCATTTAGCGCTGCTTTTGCAGGGAGCGTTGATGGCTCAGCAAAAAGTGGGGCTCAAGTTGAATGTGGCAAGGGCGGATTTGCCGAAAGTCCTTGCAGTTCTGCCAGCCATGAAAGCGCCCACAATCTCGCCTTTAGCCGACGAAGATTGGGTTGCCATTGAAGTCATCGTGGATGAACTTCAAGTCCGAGACCTCATCCCGCAACTTAAAGAAGCAGGTGCCCGCGACATCATCGAGTATCCCCTCAACAAAGTCGTGCCATAACTTGGGGCATCTGCCATTTGATTGGGTTTTCGGTGTTGCTTGAGTCGCCTTCCGCTGAAAGTAGGGCGGACCGCTTTGCATTCTTACTCCACTTCAATCGTCGCATCCGCTAAGAGTTTCTCTGCGTCAAAAAGCAACTTCATCGTTTGAAGGTTGTCGTCACCGCTACACAAAGGCGTTCGTTCCTGTTCTGCTGCTTCCAGCAGGTCACAAAGTGTCCACAGAAAAGCGTCAGGCACATAGCGATAAGTGCCCCGCAAAACGACTTCCCCTCGCTCGCTAACCCATTGCAACTTTGATGGCTCCATCGTCACAGCATCATCGTAGCGTTCTGTCCCGACCAGACTCCCTTCCGTCCCGTGCAGTTCAAATCGCCAACCTGTCGCAAAAGGCGTGCAAGTTGTGTCAATGGCTGTCGCAACAGCACCGTTTGGATAGCGGGCGAGGAAGGTAACGCACCATCGGAAACGGTCATCGCGCTGCGCCATCACCGCTTCTATCTTTGGTGTCTCGCCCATTAGCCATCGCAGCAAATCCATCGTGTGGACACAGAAATCGTGCACCATCGCAGGATAGCGGTTGGGAAAATCGGAACGAAGCAGTAAAGCGAAAGGCTTGCCGATTGCCCCCGCTTCCACGAGGCGGCGGGCAGCAAAGAAAGTCGGGGCGAATCGGGCATTTTGATTGACCGCTAACAAAACTCCCGCTTTCTTTGCAGCCTCCACCATCGCCACGCACTGCTCCCAAGTTGCCGCCATCGGCTTTTGCAAAAGGATGTGGCAACCATATTCGG